>Ga0209181_10000186_pt1 | contig 113149 bp, 102 predicted proteins | sample MAT05_FD_187208 | JGI IMG/M metagenome (GOLD analysis project Ga0209181, IMG submission 187208) | Freshwater microbial communities from Lake Fryxell liftoff mats and glacier meltwater in Antarctica - MAT-05 (SPAdes) (version 2) | ecosystem: Environmental > Aquatic > Freshwater > Ice > Liftoff...
CCGTTTACCGCCAAGGAAATAGGCGTGTTGGGCGCTGATTATTTTACTAGCCCGCTTTTGATCATTCATCTTTCAGCTATACTCTCTATTTTTTCCATACTTCGTTCTGTAATACAAAAACAATTTACTGATGCGTTGTTACTAGCTGCTTTTCTACTTCTGCTGTGTTTGGCGCATAAAAATTATGGTTATTTTTTAATGGTAAGTTTGCCGCTGCTTGTAAAATATTCATTAAACTGGTTAGAACTTAAAAGGAAAAATGCGCTCAAACAAAAGGAAGCCGTTGCAGATAAAAAGAAAAATAAAATTAAAGAAGAAGAAAAATTAAGTTTTATTCTGCCAAATCAAAAATTGTATAAAAGGGTTTCAGTTGCAGCAATTATTATTGCGGTTTTTATCAGTATTACAAGTGTTACCGATGGTTATGCCATCTTCAGGCATTCGCCATTTAGATTTGGATTTACTACAGATAAAGACCAACTGCCGGTGGAAGCAACAGCATTTTTAAACAAAAATAAGGTGAAAGGAAAGCTGCTAAACCATCTTGATTTTGGGGGATACCTGATGGCGCACTATAACGAAAAGGTTTTTATTGATGGGCGGCTGGAGTTACTTGACGAAGACTTTTTTAATAAATACTTTGAAAGTCTTACGGTAAAAAATGGCATAAAGAATTTATTGAATGAGTATGACCCTGACATTGTAATCTTCCCTTATTTAAAAGCTGCTTATTGGTGGGATTATTTTGTTTCAAAAAGAAAGCAATCGGGATACAAAGCTGTTTATTTTGATGGATTATCTGTTATATACCTGAAGTCATCCAACTACCTCCAATTACCTGAACTAACTGAAAAAGATATTTTGCAAAATATTGATCCAACGGCTGCTAAGCAGGTAAACGAATATATTGAAATTTCAAAGCCCAAAGGGCTGTTGGTTTTAATTAATGGGTTATGGCAAAAACAATCCTTTTCTATCGCTGATCAAAACAAAGCAAGCTATTGCTTTAGCAATGGTTTTAATACAGCGGCGCTGAGCTATTCTGTTGCAGGTATCAAAAACTCAACGGTACACATGCCTAATATTTTTAAAAATCTTTCCATATATTTTCGGGGTATTAAAATGTACAACGAAGCTGAATTGTGTGAGGATAAATCGGATTGATAAGAAAGATTTTTTACCTGCAGCATCACTTTAAAAAACAAATAACAAACTTGAATTAACAATTAAATAGTTCACTTTTGATTGAAGCATACACCAATGATGAAATTATCAATTATTATACCTGTATTCAATGAAGCAAAAACAATACAAAGTATCTTAAAGAAAATAGATTTGGTAGAACTGCCATTACTCCTTCAAAAGGAAGTTATTGTAGTTGACGATGGTTCTACAGATGGTACAAATTTAATTATAATGGCTTATATGGAATTTTTTTCTACAGGTGAAATTAAATATATCAGGCATGCAATAAACAAGGGTAAAGGGGCTGCTTTAAAAACAGGTATCCGGGAAGCATTTGGTGATTTTGTAATTATACAGGATGCAGATTTGGAATATGACCCTAAAGAATATGGTACTTTGCTACAACCTATCCTGGAGGGATATGCTGATGTGGTGTATGGAAGCCGGTTTATGGGTGGAAAACCACATCGTGTTCTTTTCTTCTGGCATACAATAGGTAATAGGTTTTTGACTTTTCTTTCCAACTTGCTTACCAACCTTAACTTAACGGATATGGAGTCAGGGTACAAAATCTTCCGTATTGAAGTTTTACAAGCTATTTCTCTTGAGGAAAAAAGGTTTGGGTTTGAGCCTGAAATAACAGCAAAAATTTGTCGCATACCGGGTATTCGTATTTATGAAGTAGGAATTTCATATTACGGCAGAACGTATGAGGAGGGAAAAAAAATTAGTTGGAGAGATGGTGTAAAGGCTATTTATTGCATTGTAAAGTACAACCTTTTTAGGCAACAAAAAGTTTACAATCTGCTGAAAGAAAGAGTTACTGATTAAATATTTTTTACACTGTTAAAGAAAGAGCTTAAAAAATTATCGACCAGGCGAAGGTACTTATAACCTATTAAATCTTAGCGTAGTCAATTGCCCGTTTGCCTTATTACTTACCCGCAATATGTATTGCCCCGATGATAAGTAGTTAATTGGGAAATTTAGCTGAGTTGCATTCAATAAATCAAATTTGGTAATGTTCAATATTTTGCCAGTGATATCCATCAGTATTAAATTATACTGACCGTTAAATTTTTTTCCTGTTGCGGTTATTATTACTTCCCCCCAATTGCTTCTCACCGGATTTGGATACAGTTGCATGCCTCCGATATTTTCACCGCAATATCCATTAATTTGTCTTGTAACACTGTATACACCCGTTCCATCCAGGTCCACAGATTTAATCCTGATGAATATATTGTTGGCTGTATTGATTCCTGCTAAAGAAAAATCGAATTGGTAGGATGTGATGTTTTTCACTGGCATATCGCCCAGCTTAATAAAATGAATCCCATCCTTACTATGTTCTACCTCGTATTGTTTTACGTTTATCGCATTTTCGGCTTTAAAATTTACTTGAATATGGCATCCTTTTTTTGTAAGCGATAAAGCGGTAAATGTAACCGGTAATGTGCGCATGGTTACAGTATAAGTTAGGGTAGCAGTATTATTAAAGGCATCCTCATCCGTGAGTGGGGTGGAGGTATTATGGTTTGTAACTAAAAAATCAGATTCAATAATGGAAGTTCCAAGGCTAGTGGTTGCTTTTATTTTAAATGTTGCGATTCCGTAAAAATCCGGCGGAATTGCGGAAGTTAAATTGCCAGTGATTTGCACTTTACCCGATACATTGGCAGTGGTCCACGAAAAATAATTATTTAATGGGGCGGTGGCTACATTAAATAAAGGATCCAGGATCATGTTATTACCAAGGGTGACTATAAATTTACAGCTTCCGGCAGGTAATGCAACCAGTTGATTTAAGTTATACACGGGTATTTGTAGTGTTACATTGGCTGCTGGCGGAATAAAGTTGGCGTTCAAACTTACCCCGGCCTTGTCAGTTATATCCATCTGCCCGTTGGCAGGGTCTGCCACTACTTGTGAAATGCCCGGAATACTATGCAGTAAGAAAAGCAGGCAGGAGGAAAGGATGGATTTTAAGATGCATTGTGTCATAGCTGTACAATTGATCAGGTGTGATAAATGAAAAAACTCCAACCGGCAGTAACCGGAAGGAGTTCAAAAATTTAATGTAATGAATTCCCGTTCTTTATTATTTTAGTAATCCAGGCGCGGGCAAAAGTTTAATATTTCTGCCATTTTACCGCAGTAGATTGCCGTTCTTCGTGGTTGATGATATTGATGATATACTGGCCTGCAGATAAATTTCCGGTTTCAAGTTTGATTTGGGATACGCCCGGTAAATTCAATTGCTTTATCAGTATTTGTTTACCTGCCAGGTCGTTTATAATAATAGAATATCTGCCGGTAAATGATCCTTGCCTCGCAGTAATGGTGATTGCAGATACTGAATTTGCAGGGTTGGGGTAAACGGTTACTGCCCAATCATTGCTGCATAAACCCTTTACAGTTTTAGTGGCGCTGTATTTAAAGCTGCCATCTTTATCAACCGATTTTACACGAACATACAATACATTGGCTTTGTTCGTTTCCGTAATAGCGAAGTTAAACTGGTAGTGGGGTAGATTGGTTGCAACCAATTCCCCCGTTTTGGTAAACAAAACGCCATCCTTGCTGATTTCAATTTCATATTTGCTGACATTGATTTCGCTTTGTGTAAAAAAATCGACGTCGATAGCGCATCCTTTATTTACAGCAGTCAATCCGGTGAACGTAACCGGAAGCGGGCCGGCCGGAACAATGGTATAAGGGAGGAAAGAATTATTGTTGGCAGGGTTCTCATCAGATAAAACAACGGTGGTGTTATGGTTTGTAACCAGGAAATTGGTGGTAACGGTGGAATTTCCCTGTACAACGCCTTTTACTCTTAATTCTATACTGTCTGAAAATCCAGCCGGCAAATCTGCCTTGAGTTCACCGGTTATTTGCACCTGTCCGGAGAAAGAATCAAATGTCCAATTAAAATAAGTGCTGGTTGAAAGAGAACTTAAATTGAACTGGGGATCGAGTGCCATTTTTGAGCCGAGTCCAATTTTTATTTTACAAGATCCCTGGGGGAGGCCATTTAAAACATTCTTATTGAAGATTGGTATATTTAATTTTATTACATTGTCCATGGGAATGCTGGTTGCATTCAAAGCAGCATTGGTTATACTTTCAGCGGCAATCTGGCTAATGGCCGGATCGGCTATCACACCTTGTCCATTGGTGTACACGGATATTAATAATAAGCTGGAAATTAGAAATGTTCTCATATAATTTAGTTTGAGTAAAATATTTTATGATAAAATGGTTGCTATAAATTTGAACTTTCGATGACTAGTAAGTAATCCATACATCAATTCAATTTTATTAATAATGCCCGTTATGTAATGATTTTACTGAGGAAAAAATTTCCAATTAATTTTGAGATAAAAGTAACCGATTTTATTGTGTACTCACATTAAGTAATTGTTTTGTTTATGTTACATGAGGTATGATGAAAAAAAATAGATTGCCTGTTGTATTTGATTCACACTTTAATAATTGTGCAGGATTGAAAGGCCAATAAGATTTTTCAACAACTGAAGGAAATAAATTAAACAGAAATAACCTTTAATGAAGCCGGTACTTATTTTTGGTCATAGCCCTTAAGTTTGAAGACATAAACAATGCGGCAGGTTTTTCCATTTCTTTGTTGCTCAATGGGGGTGGGAGGAAGTATGGTTTTAAATAGTGAAGCATAGGTTTTTCTTACCTCAAAATAGCTTTCGGAAGGAACAATACAATAAGCATCATCACCTGTTCGCAACATACTTCTTTTGTTATTAAGCCAGGCGTATTGGTGTATATCAGTTGTATCGCCAATGGCAACCAGGGTGGTTTTCAATGGCATTGCTACATAATAATCAAGGTGTGCTGCCGTGAACCATCTATTGCTTATAATCACGGCATCTTTTTTCATTAAACCCGATTGTGCATCCTCGCTGGCTATTTTCTGAAAGACCGTTTTTAAACTGCTCCAGCCATACATATCTAAGGTAAAATCACCTTCTCCCAAATTTGCTTTATCTTTTTTACCTAAGGTGCCGGGAAAAAAGTGAATTAACAGCACACCGCCTGTGATGACGGTTGCCAGCAATGCCATCCCGATACCTATTGGTTTTGGCAGCAGATTTTTTGCCGGAAGGCCGATTGTTTTATTTTGCTCACTAAAATAACTGGCGGTTAATAATATAAGTCCGCTATAAGCCGGGCCTGTCCAATGGGGCAGCACATTTTTAAATAATGAAATAAGGGTGGCAAAACCTATCAGGGGCAAACTGCTAAAAAGCAGGAGTTTTTTTTGTGCAGACAAAACAGGTAATTTGTTTTTAAATGCAGCAACAGTTGCCAACAGCATGAAAGGAAAAATAACGGGGTTCGTATAGAAAAACTGCCCGCCAACGAAAGTTAAAAAGGAGTTGATGTCAAATCCACCCGAAGCTACATTCACCCTGTTGCTGTGGTATAGGTAGGTTACAAAATGATTGTCAATATTCCATTGTATTACCGGGTAAAATAACAACAAGGCAATAACACCAGCTACATACAATGCCGGCTCTCTCAGCCATTTTTGATTGTAAAAGAGGATATACAAAAGAAAGCCCAGCCATAAAAAAGAAGTATGAATTTTACACAGCATGCCGATACCTGTAATACATCCAAACCATAATACATTTATCTTATCTCTTTGGCTGATACTGGTATTTTCCGTAATGATTATCAGCAGGTACAAACTTCCAGTCCAGCAAACCATTTGTGGCGAATCGGGCAAAATGAATGTGCCTGCAATAATACTTCCGTAAATCGTGGCCGTGTAAATGGCAGCGGATAAAAATCCGGTGTATTCACTATGTAATTTTCTACCGCATAAAAATAATAACCAGGTTGTAATTGCAGCAGATAATATGGCACCCAGTCGTATAAAAAATTCATGATCCAGCAAAAGATTTGCTGTGGTAATTCTTATCAGCCACCCAACCATTGGCGGGTGGTCAAAATAATTCCATTGCAGGTATTGGGCATACATGCGGTAATACACTTCATCATTGCCCAACTCAACAAAACAGGCTACTGCACATCGAATCAATGTAGCAATAGTTATCAGCAGCAGTGTCTTCTTTTTATAATTCAAAGCTGACTAATTAAATGTAAAAAGAAAGTTTATAAAATAATTCCAGAAAAAAACAAGACCGATGACCGCCAGTTTCAATAAATAAAAATTCTTTCTGGCATTTTTTAACAGCAGGTATAACAGTATATTATTGATTAATAAACCGGTTACAGACACCAATACAAATTTTGCAAACTGGCCGGCCATTGGATGCGTATTGGTTTCAAATGTCCAATACCTGTTGAGCAGGAAGTTATTAGTAACCGCACAGCAAAATCCCAATGAATTGGCAAGGTATTTATTAAGCTTTAGTTTTTCTTTACAAATCCATGTTAATGAAAAGTCAATTGCCATACCGGTTAAACCGACCAGTCCATATTTTATCAGCCGGGCGTTAAACATTGTACTCATGTAGGTTGTACTGTGGAAGGGCGAGTTAGAAAGCGTTGCATTTTAACCCGTTGTACCTTACGGCTGAAGGGCATGGCAAGCTGTATATTCATTGCAAGATAAACAGATAGTATCCCCGATCCACTTCCAATAAGAGCGCCAACGATTATGTCCAGTAAAAAATGCTGTGCCAGGTAAATCCGGGAATAGCCCACCAGCGCTGCAGCAATCAATATTAACACTTGCGGTTTTTTATTCTTCATCATAAGTACGAATACGGTAGCAATGGCAAAAGCGGTAGCCGTATGGCCTGACGGGAAACTGGAATGATTGGCAAGGGTTACTCCATCTACATATTGTAAATACTGGCCTGCTTCAAAATATAATTTCGGACGCGGGAGGTTAAAAATATTCTTCATTACCTGTGCAACCAGGCCGGATATTAAAAAGGAGAGGAGCAAAACGATTCCCTGGTATTTTCTTTTGTAATAAAATAAAACCAGGGCAATCAAACACAATGCAAATATCCCATCCCCGATAAAAGTATAGTTAATAAAAAATACATTGAGGAGGAATGGATGGTACGTGTTCAGAAAAATAAAACTGCCCGGCTTGCCATACATCATCAATATCAAAAGGCCGAAAAATATCAGGAATAACAATCCTGCAAAAAACCAATTGCAACTGCGTAAATTCGGTAATCGCTTCATGTGAAGATAGTTTCAAAAGTTCGCATGCAAGCTAAAGCTGCAGTATTACTATTGAGTTAATGCAATGTTACCAAACTATTTTTTTTACCATGTTGTAGTTGATGGAGCTGATACTGAACGATTTTAAATTAGGGATTTTACTTTTTCGAATATGCTATATATGTAATCCGAAAGCTAGGCGCTCAAAAATTGTTTTAGGTAATGGTTAGGGTAAATCCGGACAAGTATTTTGTTATTAATTGAGTAAATCGAGCGTTTATGATTAAGAAAATCTTGAAAATGAGTAAGAGAACTGTTTTTAATGAAGTGTTCAAATTACTAACTGTTTAGTTTTACATACCATCATGCAGTTCGAAAATGAAACGACATCATGAAGAAAATAAAAGAAATTATACTTTGCCACTATTCAATACTGTATGCCTTTTCAACCAAATCCTATAGCTATTTGAAACCAGTACTTCAATGAAATGTTTTACAAATCAGCCGCTTTCCATCCACTGCCCCCCAAATGAAAAAAGGCTACAATAGCAGCCTTTGAATTTTTTATCTTGAAATTACTTTTTTAAGCCACGTCTCACCTTTTTTACAAAACTGATCGATACTTCAGCAATATCCGCTGCCTGTGCATCCGTTATGCCCATTTTCAGGATTAAGTTTTTTACAACCTCATGCCCCTTTTTTTCAATACCTTTTTCGACACCTTTTTCAATACCTTTTTCAATTCCCTTTTCAATACCTTTTTCTATGCCTTTTTCTATGCCTTCTTCAATACCTTCTTCCCTTGCCGTTTTAAGAATTGCGTATTCGTCCCACTTTGCCATAAGGCTTTTTTCGTATTTCATATATTCTTCTTTTGTTAATTTGGATACCTCCGCAATATTGAACAATTTTTGAAATATCCGCTTATTCAAAAATACTGGAATTTTCTTTAACCTGTTCAAATTTTTCAGCACATATAACCAGTGGTCAAGGCCGGTATTTAAATCCTTTAATGCCTTGTTGAACTTCGGTATTTCTATAAAAATATAACCTAGTTTTTCACAAAACACTTTGCCTGTAGCTTCATCTGCCAGGTGTACGCGGTGCAGGTAGGCTTCCGGATGGCTGTCGTCGAAACCGAAATCCATCAACGCAATCAGGTAGGTTTCCTTTAGTTCAAAATCCCATTCACTTTTCCCTTTGGGCCCTTGCTCATGGATAAGGGTGGAGGAATAATATATTGCCCTGTCCTTAAAGAAACGCTGGTAAACCCGTTGCACCTCAATAATAAATTGTGTACCATTCTCATCAGTACAGGTTAAATCAAAAATAGATTTACGGAAACCGGCTTGCGGACCCTGGTGTTCGTTTTTGTTGTAAGTCAAATCCACAATTGACTTCTTGCCATGGAACAATTCGTTCAGGAAAGCTATCAGCAAATCTTTATTCGGCTCGCTGCCAAAAAATAGCTTGAACCCGAAATCGCTTAACCGGTCAACATACCTGCCAATAGTTATCTGGTGCGTTGTTTTCTTTTGCATCTGGTGTAATTAATAGGGCTAAGGTAACTAATAAATAAAAAAATATTTACAGCCAGTCACCAGAATCCTTGGAGTCAAATCCATGATGATAGCATAATACCTCAATACAAACCCATATGATGACATGCATCGTTATTTTAGTATAAGCGAAAATCACCTAAACATTGCCATTTATATCCTTACATTTGGTGTCTAAATTATAACCGATGAAAAAAATATTTGTATTTGCATTCCTTGCTTCAGGATTAATGCTATCCACACAAGAAGCCAACGCCCAGGACGATAAAAGTAAAAAGCCCAGTCCACCAGCAAGTGTTTCGGAAAAGTTGAAATCCGGTGCAACTATTTCCATTAATTACAGCCAGCCATCTGTAAAAGGCAGAACGGTTGGCAAGGACCTTGAACCAATGGATGGAAAAGTTTGGCGTACCGGCGCCAATGATGCTACTGTATTTGAAACAGACCAGGATATTACGGTTAATGGTGAAAAACTACCTGCAGGCAAATATGGCTTATTCACAATTTTTGAGGGTAATATTGTAACGGTGATATTCAATAAGACCTGGAAACAATGGGGCGCTTTTAAATACAAAGCAGAAGAGGATGCATTACGTATTAAAACCAAAGTTAAAGAAGAATCACCGGCTGCAGAAAAGCTGACATTTTCCATCAGCCCAAAAGCCGTTTCTTTTGTTTGGGGAAATAAAAAAGTTGAGTTGCCGGTTAAATAGAAAAAATAAAATTGTAATAAATATAAGGTTGCCTAAACAGGCAGCCTTTTTTTTGTAAACCGTGATCAATGAACAGGTATGCTTTGGCTATATTGCATCAGAATAATCTGGATTGTGGGTTAATAAAAAAGAGAAGACGAAATAGTAATGCAAAAGATAGCGCCGGGCTGGAAATATAAAGCCGTCCGATGGTAAACGCCTATCCAGGTTTCAAATAAAAGATAGAGTACATTTAATAATCGAAATAACCGGACGAATTTATACTATGCCGCATATACTGATTGCACCCAATGCTTTTAAAAATAGCCTAAATGCCGCGGATGCCGCAGAAGCTATCCGGCTGGGATTGCTGAATAGCAGACTGGATTGTACCTGTGAATGTTTCCCGATCGGTGATGGGGGAGATGGCACCGGCGAACTGATCATGAAAAAATGCAATGGTTTATCCTTTCCTCAAAAGGTGAAAGACCCCCTTGGAAGAAACATTATTACTTCCTATGGGTTAATTAATGATGGCAAAACCTGCATCATCGAAATGGCGGATGCCTCCGGTATCAGGTTATTGAAAACGGATGAATTGGATCCGCTACATGCAACGTCCTATGGCACCGGGCAATTAATAAAAGCAGCGTTGGATAAAGGTATAGGCAAGATCATAATAGGAATGGGAGGGTCAGCTACTGTGGATGCTGGCTGCGGTATTTTACAAGCACTGGGTATTCGTTTTTTAGACGCCACACACAATGAACTACCAGGTTTACCGGAAAGCCTGGTTGACCTGGATGTTGTTGATCTTTCCTTATTGGATCAGCGGATTTTAGACTGTGATATAACCGTTCTTTGTGATGTAGATAACCGGTTGTTAGGTAAAAATGGATCAGCGGCAGTATTTGGCCCGCAAAAGGGTGCCTCGGCCGAGGGAGTAAAAATGCTGGAAGCGGCATTAACAAATTTTAATAAAATTACATTGAAACAAACAGGTATCCACATGGCTGATCTTCCTTGTGGTGGTACTGCCGGTGGAGCCGCTGCAGGTTTGCATGCTTTTATCAACGCTAAATTGGTTAATGGCATCGATTATTTTCTCGACCTCACCAATTTTGACAATTCCCTGCAAAAAGCAGATATGGTAATAACCGGCGAAGGAAGTATTGACGAACAAACACTGCAGGGCAAAGGCCCCTATGGAGTGGCTTTTAGGGCTAAGCGCATAGGCAAAGCAGTAATAGGTATCGCTGGTAAAGTCGGGTTGGTGAAAAGTGCTAAACTGGATAAATACTTTGATGTGTTATTGGCTATCGGAAATCAACCTGGTGATTTGAAAACGGCTTTGGCTGCTACTTCAGATAATCTCATACGTACGTCAATGGAGATTGGTAATTTGCTGGCAATTAAAAAATAGGGGGATCATCGTGATTATATTTTACAGGAGATAAAATCGTAACATTTTAATTTGATTCAATTCTTTAAATCACCATCAGCACAATTTTAAGAAGGGAACATACCGGTTGGAATTAATCCTGGAAGATTATGACGACAACATGAATGGAGATATCAACCAGGCATTGATTGATTATACCAGGCTGGTAAAATTAAAACCGATCTGAGAAAAAATTATTTTACATTGTACTTTCAAAATCAAATTCGTTAAACGAAAAATTGCTACAGTGGAAGAAAATAAATTAAGAAGCACCAACTGGTTTGGCCGCAAGGGTAAGGATGGGTTTATCTACCGTGCCTGGATGAAGAACCAGGGAATTCCGCCTGATATGTTTGAGGGAAAACCTGTAATTGGCATCTGCAATACCTGGAGCGAATTAACTCCATGCAATGCCCATTTCAGGGACCTGGCAGACGCAGTAAAAAAAGGCGTGCTGGAGGCAGGTGGTTTCCCGGTTGAGTTCCCGGTAATGTCATTGGGCGAAACATTGATAAAGCCTACCGCCATGCTCTACCGCAACCTGGTAAGCATGGACGTGGAGGAATCCATCCGTGCCAATCCCGTTGATGGAGTAGTGTTGCTTTGCGGTTGCGATAAAACAACTCCATCTCTTGTAATGGGAGCATGCAGTGTAAATATTCCTACCCTGGTGATATCCGGTGGCCCCATGTTAAAGGGCCATTGGAAAGGAAAGGATATTGGTACCTCTGATGTATGGCGATTTGACGTAGCAAGAAAAATGGGCCAGATAACTCCGGAAGAATTTGTGGATGCAGAAGCCTGTATGGCACGTACCCAGGGCCATTGCGCCGTAATGGGGACAGCTTCCACAATGGCGGTTATGGTGGAAGCATTGGGGCTTTCCCTGCCGAATAACGCATCCATACCCGCAGCGGATGCACGCCGTAAAGTGCTTTCACAGTTGTCCGGCCGGCGCATTGTTGACATGGTAAAGGAAGATCTTACCTTATCTAAAATTCTTACCCGTGAAGCTTTTGAAAATGCCATTATGGTGAATGCTGCCATTGGCGGCTCCACCAATTTTGTAATTCACTTACTGGCAATCGCCGGCAGAATTGGCATTGATCTGAATATCGATGATTTTGATAAATTTTCGCAGGGTATTCCGTTACTTGCCAACATACAACCATCCGGGGAACATTATATGGAAGACCTTTATTACTCCGGTGGTTTGCCTGCTGTTATTAAAGAAATGGATGCCTTTATTCATAAGGATGCTATCACCGTAAATGGTAACACGATGGGAGAAAACTGTGCTGCTTCGGAAGTATATAACCGGCAGATCATCGGAACGATGGAAGCCCCCTTTAAACCCGAATCGGGTATCGTAGTAGTGAAAGGAAACCTGGCGCCTTTTGGAGCAGTAATAAAGCCCTCCGCTGCAAGTCCTGCTTTACTGAAGCATTCCGGCAGGGCGGTAGTTTTTGAAAATATTGAAGATTACCATGCACGTATAGATGACCCCAAGTTAGATATTGATGCGGATTGTATTATGGTATTAAAAAATGTTGGCCCCCGGGGATACCCCGGTATGGCAGAAGTTGGCAATATGGCTTTACCGAAAAAATTGCTGGAGTTGGGAGTTACAGACATCGTGCGTATTTCCGACGGTAGAATGAGTGGTACCGGTTTTGGTACGGTGGTGTTGCATGTATCGCCGGAAGCATCCATTGGTGGCACTTTGGCCTTCGTTGAAAATGGTGATATCATCAGCCTGGATACACATAAAAGAACCCTGCAATTAGAAATTTCAACAGAAGAACTACAAAAGCGGGAGGCCAACTGGAAGCAAACGGAAAAGATTCAATCCCGTGGCTATGTACATTTATATCAAACCCATGTAGAGCAAGCGCATCTTGGCGCAGATATGGATTTTTTAAAGGGTGGTTCGGGCAGCGAGGTGTCAAGGGATTCGCATTGATAAAATGTGTGATGAATGATGAATAATCAGTAAAGAATTTTGATTGTCAAACTAATTATTATTTTTCTTCATTAAGTTACTCAATCACCACTCACTTCTCATTTATCGCTCATTATTCACTACTCATTATTCATTGCTCATTACTCATCACACATTATTCATCACACATTATTCATTACTCATCACACATTATTCAACACACATTATTCATCACACATTATTCATCAATCATTTCTCATCAATCATTACTCATCACTTATTATTCATTATTCATCACTAATTATACGACGTTATGTCCTTCAAAAATAAGGTAGCCATTGTAACCGGGGCGGGGCAGGGGATTGGTTTTGAAATGTGCAGCCATCTTGCGAAGGAAGGCGCACAGGTTTATTTAAATGACATGGACCAGGCATTGGCCCGTCATGCTGCGCAGCAGATCAATGAAGCAACCGGCGGAAATTGCATTGCTCTTGCGGGAGATGCCAGCGATATCGCATTCATCAACAAAATGGTAGATACTGCGGTGGCTCAATTTGGCAAACTGGATATAGCCATTGCCAATGCAGGCATTACTTTATTTGGTGATTTTTTCACTTATTCCCCTGAATCATTTAACCGGGTAATGCAGGTAAACTTAAGTGGAACATTCTTCCTGGCACAGGCTGCTGCTAATCAAATGAAAAAGCAAGTCTCGGGCGGTTCCCTGTTATTTACTTCTTCAGTAACCGGGCACCAGGCGCATAAAGATCTTGCCGCTTATGGCATGAGTAAGGCTGCTTTGGAAATGCTGGCCAAAAACCTGGTGATTGAAATATCCCAATTTAATATCAATGTAAACACCATCGCACCCGGTGCTACAATAACAGAACGGACATCAGGAGACCCGGCATACAATGCCACCTGGAGCAGGTTAACACCAATGGGGCGCCCCGCTACGGTAACTGATATTGCCGGCACGGCTGTATTCCTGGTATCGGATCAGGCAAGGCATATTACCGGTCAGACTTTGATAGTAGATGGTGGCTGGACTTGTATCAGCCCATCTCCATTTTAAATATTGAGCATTATGCCGGCATCAAATAATATTCCAGTTGATATTGTAGTTAATCATAGCTCCCTGCTTGGGGAAGGACCGGTATGGGATCCCAGCCGAAAACTGATTTGCTGGATTGATATTTTGAATGGTGAAATTCATGAATTTTCTACGGAACAAAAAACACATCGGATAATCCCCGTTCATCAGATGATTGGTTCTTTTGCTGTATGTACCAATGGTAATTTTATTGCTGGTTTACAAAATGGTTTTGCTTTTATAAGCAGGATCAGTGGTGAAATAACAATGATTTCGGATCCGGAAAACCACTTGTCCAACAACCGCTTTAATGATGGAAAATGCGATCCGACAGGACGATTCTGGGCGGGTACGATGTCGCTTACGGAAGACCCCGGAGCAGGTAATGTTTATATGATCAAAAATGGCCTGGATCCAATAATAAAAATGAGCAACGTAACGATTTCAAACGGAATGGCATGGAGTGCAAACCAGAAAACACTTTATTATATAGATACGCCAACATTTGAAGTAGTGGCGTACGATTACGATGACACCAGCGGGGAAATCGGCAACAAAAGATTGGTCATTAAAATTGCACCTGAAGATGGCTTTCCTGATGGCATGACCATTGACAGTGAAGGTATGCTTTGGATTGCGCATTGGAATGGGTGGCAGGTAACAAGATGGAATCCCCTAAGCGGTAAAAAACTTTACCAGGTGAAATTGCCCGCAGCAAAGATAACATCCTGCACATTTGGTGGTGAAAACCTGGAAGATCTTTATATCACCTCGGCAAAAGTTGGACTAACAGTAGATGAGCTGGAAAATCAACCCAAGGCTGGTTGCCTTTTTGTTATTAAAAATTGTGGGTTTAGAGGGCTAGATGCTTTTGAATTTAATATATAAAAGATGCTTTTTTACAAACACACGGGAAATTAAAATAGGGAGTATTTAAAATTGGTACAATCGGGTATGTAATAAGTTTGTCAACCGTTTCTTTGTACCTCTACTGTACTGGGTTTAGGTTCCTTTTTTTTATCAAAAAATAGCATTTTTACCGCCACTACCAACATGAAAACAGCGAAACATTTCCTGATGGTATCCTGTGAAAGATTGATGGCAATTTTACTTCCTAAAAAACTGCCTGCTACAAATCCGATGGCCAGCAGCCCAACTATTTTTACATCAACATAGCCCTGCTGATAGTAGGTTAATACAGCCAGTATCCCCACGGGCAACAATATCAGGGCGAGCGAAGTACCCTGTGCCGAATGCTGTGACATGCTAAGGAAATAGACCAATGCCGGTACGATGATCAACCCTCCTCCAACACCTACCAATCCGCTCAACATACCGGCTGCAATACCAATGATGATCACAATTAATATTGTTTGCGTATCCATATTTTTTGGCTTATTTAAAATCATTTTCTTTCAGGATACTTTCTCTGGTAATATCCAATTGCATCATTGATAATTTCAAAGGCTGTTTGTTTATCCTGGAATTCATCAATCTCTACCACTTTATTTTCCAACATTTTGTAATTCTCAAAGTAATTTCTCAGTACGTTTATAAAATGAACCGGTAAATCCTTCAGACTGGTAAAATGGTTTACCGTCGGGTCATTAGTTGCTATGGCGATAATTTTATCGTCTTTTTCGCCGTTATCAATCATCTGCATATTTCCAATTACGGTAGCTTGTACCAGGCACAGTGGCTGTATACTTTCGCTGCACATCACCAGTATATCCAGCGGATCACCGTCATGCCCCAGGGTTTGCGGTATAAAACCATAGTTGATAGGGTAATGGAAGGATGAATGGATTACCCTGTCCAGTATTAGTAACCCGGTCTCCTTATCAATCTCGTATTTGGCTCTTGATCCCTGCGGTATTTCGATGAGCGCATTTACAATTGCGGGTCTTTGATCTCCATAACTGGCGCCATGCCATGGGTGTAATACGTACATAAGTGGTTGAGTTTTTTTGGTTGAAAATTTTCCTTACCAGGATTGCTATTATTGTGTTATAAAATTGATCAGCCTGAATCCAGCCCAAACTGCCACTATCCCTAATAACAGGCTGGCTGCGATATATACTGCAAACATCCCAAATTTTCCGTTCTGAATTAATTGTAAATTTTCAAAGGAGAAAGCAGAAAACGTAGTAAATCCTCCACAGATGCCGGTAGCTAAAAATAGTTTCCAGTTAGCCGCAAATAATTCGCTCTTTAAACTGTAAGCCACTACCATACCGATGATAAAACTACCAACTACATTAATAAATAAAGTAGCCTGTGGAAACATTTTTTGGCCGATCAATAAACCAGTTCCGTACCGAAGCATACTGCCCAATGCACCACCTAAACCAATTAATAAAAAATTTCGGATCACTTGATAGGATTTACAGATTTCCTGAAAAAGTGTATTTCAGATCCACCAGCCATTGCCCGTTTACCCTTACCATCTTTACTTTGTTACTTTTGTCTCTTTTAAACGAGTTGGAATAGTTGATGATGCTGACAGAATCGTTTACCGGGCTGATCTCGTTGATAATAATATCCGCACTTTTATAATTTTCCAATTCAGTCTTGCTTTTAGATTCATACTCTTTTTTAAAGAGGTCAAAATACTGCTTGTTTGTTTCTTCTTTGAAAACAAATGTTTCAGCATCTTTAAAATTATTCTCCAGGATATCTTTTATAAAAGCCCGTGCTACTTCTATATCTGTATTGGGCACGGTCTTTTTATTATTACAGGCTGATAACAGGCCAATTCCTACAACGACGCACAAGAATTTCAGTTTCATAGTTAAAGTTAAACATCTTAGCAATATCCGAAATAAAAAAAGCAATTAGTATTAACACAAGGCCTCTATCGGCTGGTGGATCAATTTTCCGCTGTGTATTGACCATTCACCATTCACCATGGGCCATTTACCATTGACCATTCACCCTCACCCTTCTAATTCGTTTTCGTATTGTCTTTTAATTTGTTCAATTCTTTCATTCCTTCATCCATTACCTTTTTTAATGAGTCCTTGCTTATTTTATTAAATTCTTTCATGCCTTCCTGCATCATTTTATTTAAAGAATCCTTATCAACTTTATTGAATTCTTTCATGCCTTCATTGAGGGCTCCTTTCAAACTATCAATATTTATTGATCTCATTGCATCTTCCATATCCTGCTGATTTCCGCCGGAGTTTTTCATTCCTGTCGACATCAACGATATTTTCCAAAGTCCTTCCTCCTTAACCAAACTGAACGGACGGGTTTCCGTTTTTCCTTCGTTCATAAATTCAACATTTACTGTTGCATTGTCACCGTCAATTTTCTCGTCCTTTATTTCAATTTTTGCATCTTTTGTCTTCTCCTTAAACTCCTTCGACATTTTATCCATCATGTTTTTTCCTCCTTCCGGATCGAGTTTGGAGAGAAAGCTTTGGCCGATATCCATCAGCGATGCATCTGATTTGGAAATATATTTTTTTATTTCAGCGAGGTCGCCGGTTTTGGCGGCTTCAATAAATGAAACAACTGTTTTTCTGGGTGAATCAGGGGAGATACTACTACAACTAAATAAAGCGATCATCAAACTTAAACAGGCGAGCATTCTTTTCATTAGTAATTTTTTTTTGAGATTATAATTATTTTTACAAATATATCTATTTAATCAAGCTATTACAATAAACCCTTCATGTAGTATAATAAATATATATCGCAAAAAAGGCTTTACTGTTTCTAATATAATGAAACAATAAAGCCTTATCAATTACTTAATACTACAATGGAAATAAAGTTTACCTGCGTTCGCTGGTTGGATCAAATTCCTTGTCCTTATCGTAAGCCCTGATGATGGCTTTTACCAGTTTATGCCTAACCACATCTTCTTCATCCAGTTCAATATGCGCAATGCCTTCTACATTTTTTAAGATACGCAATGCCTTATCAATTCCGCTGCGCATATTTTTGGGAAGGTCAATTTGCGTAGGGTCACCGGTAATAATGGCCTTGGCATTAGCACCAATACGGGTAAGAAACATTTTTAACTGCCCGTCGTTGGTATTTTGCGCCTCATCCAAAATGATAAAAGCGTTGTCCAAAGTACGGCCTCTCATGTAAGCGAGGGGAGCAATTTCAATCGTCCGGGTGGTCATATAATATCCCAGCTTATCTGCGGGAATCATATCATCCAGGGCATCATACAAAGGACGTAAATAAGGATCAATTTTTTCTTTCAGATCACCTGGTAAAAATCCCAGGTTTTCACCAGCTTCTACGGCCGGCCTTGTTAAAATAATTTTCTTTACCGTTTTAGCTTTTAATGCCCTTACCGCCAAAGCCACAGCAGTGTAAGTTTTACCGGTACCAGCCGGCCCGATAGCAAAGACAATGTCATTTTTATCAACTGCGGTGACCATGCGTTTCTGGTTGGCGGTACGTGCCCTTACCGTTTTGCCATTGGGGCCAAATACCAACACATCGTTTGGATTCCGATCAACAAAATTATCAACCACCTGCTGATCATCTCCACCTAAAATCTGTTCAAAATAATTTTCACTCATGTGACCATTGCGTTCAATGTATTGAACGATGAGATTGATTTTTTCCTTGGCATCTACAATCTGTTCGGGCGCCCCGCTCAGTTTTACTTGTGTGCCTCGGCTAAGAATTTTGAGAAGTGGGAATTTCTTTTTAAGAATGTCAAGTTTACCGTTGTTAACGCCAAAGAATTCAATTGGGTTAACGGTTTCAAGGTTAATAATTGTTTCTGTCAAAGTGGGTTGGGTTTAAGTTAACTGAAGTAGTGAATAAAATAATTAAACGATCTTCTATTTCAAATTTAACGAATTGCGTTTAGATAAATGCTACATAATTTATACACATGATGTTGAAAAGGTATTCTTTGTGTATCAGCGTTTTGTGTGGGATGAGTATTTGATGGATGGGTTAATTGAAAATTCCGTTTGAACCGGCAAGAAAAAAACAGGTAATATAAGTTAGAGTAAGTTTAAATGTATGACATAATTGAATGCGTATAGAACGCGACCATACCTTCAATAAAAGGTTTACACGTTTTGAAAAGGTGTTTCCTTTTTAATAAAGTAGCACGCAATTCACTCAATGTAATATGTGGTACTTGTCACTGAACCGGGTATAATGTGATATATTAATTTTTATATAATCCAGGTATTTATCATAGCCTGTTAATCTCCGTAAATACCACCGCAATACCGGCACCCACTTTAGCATACTGGATTAGACATTCGATAAAAGTAAGAAAAAGCCCCGTCCCTTAAAAGCAAGTTCATCAAATAACTCCGGGTAAGCCGAAAATTTTTTATCAAATAAAGGGAGTGAGTATTTTGGTTATACAATTCAAAGAATCAAAAGTTCCTTTTAACCGTATGCGGCCAGTCTTTTACCAAAATCTACCTGGTTATAATGTGTGGGATATTGTACCTGCATTTCGAATCGACTAAAATAAGGTCACGGGTTTTGCCGCCATTTAAATTACAACAACATCATTAGTCAATAAATTTAACCATTTGGTTAAATTTAATTTGGAAAGACGGAAATGATTTTTATCTTTATCAAAAATTAACCAAATGGTTAAATTGTACAATGAAGCAGAAAGATAAAAATACGGAAGCGGTAATATTACAGGCAGCAAGGAATGCGTTTACCAAAAACGGATTGTCTGGCGCCAGGATGCAGGACATTGCGGATGAGGCAGGTATTAACAAGGCGCTCGTGCATTATTACTTTGAATCAAAAGAGAAATTATTCGCATTGATATTTGAAGAGGAGTTTGGCAAATTCTTTTCTCACCTTGCAGCGGTAATTGCTTCAGGACTTCCATTGTTTGAAAAGATTGAACAGGTTGTTTCGCTGGATATTGAAAGCATGACAGCTTTCCCGGATCTGCCATTGTTTGTAATTAATGAGTTAAGCCGCAACCCAACACTGATGTCAAAGCGATTTAAACAAATGAATGTAAAAGAAGTGCTGGCGGTTTTCCAACAACAAATTGATGGGGAAGTAAAAAAAGGGAATATAAAAAATATCAGGGCGCAACAATTACTAATCAACATCCAGGCATTGAGTATATTTCCTTTCTTGGCCAAACCAATGATAAAAAATGTGATGCAAATGAGTGAAACCCAATACCAGGAACTGATACAGGAAAGGAAGCATGAAGTGGCGGGGTTTATTATAAACGCTCTTAAAATTAGCTGATGTGCTGATTTGATAATGTGCCAATGCCTGGGTGAAAGGTACAATGCAAATAAAATTGTTCAATAAAAAAGATACCAATGAATTCGACAATACTTCTTTCTATTATTTTCCTTTTGGGTAGTCAACTGCTGTCTGCCCAAAACAATGCTACGGTTACCTTAGCGCAGTGTTACGACCTGGCCAATAAAAACTCGCCCCTGTACCAGCAAAAAGCATTGGCTACTGCTGCGGGTAATTTGACGGAGAAAAATCTACATCTCAAATGGTTGCCACAACTTGATATCAATGTGCAGGCAACTTACCAGTCTGCGGTTACTTCATTGCCCCTTAAACTCCCGAATGTTACCATTGAGGAGTTAGATAAGGACCAATACAAAGGAACCCTTGAATTAGTGCAGGCCGTTTTTGATGGTGGGGTAATTGCTAATCAAAAAAAACTTCAAAATAATTATACCCGGGCCGATGCGCAAAAAGTGGAAGTGGATCTGTATCAACTGAAGTCAACCATCAACAGCTATTATTTTACAGCCTTATTGATGGATCAGCATCTTGCTATAATGACCCTTGTAAAACAGGACTTAAGTAATAGTTTAAAAACGGTGGCAGCGCAGGTTTTAAACGGAGTTGCTACCAAAAGCAATGAAGATCTTTTAAACGCTGAGCTATTAAAAACAGATCAACAGGTAATTGAATCCATCTCTGTAAAAAAGCAGGCCATAGAAAACTTATCCATTCTTACCGGAATCAATATTGATGAACAAACCTTACTTATTAAACCGGTTGCTTCCTATAGTATTAATGAACCGCTGGTTACACGCCCTGAATTAAAGTTGTTTGATTTTCAGCAACAAGCCATTCAATTACAGTCCAAACTGATTCATGCAAAAAATAATCCGAAACTTTCATTTTTCGCTAATGGCGGTTATGGCAAACCGGGATTGAATCAATTAAAAAATGAATTTCAATGGTTTTATCTATCCGGCGTAAAATTGAATATTCCGTTGATGAGCCGTTTTACCCAGCAACAGGATAAAGCAGTATTAAAATTACAGGAGCAGGTGGTTGTAACACAAAAAGAGAATTTTCTGAAAAACAACCGGCAGTTAATGGTGAAACAAAAAAACGAAATCGAAAAGTTTAAACAACTGGTAGCATCTGATTCGGCGATTATCGCATTGCGAACAAGGATAAAAGAAAATGCCTTTACTAAATTATCCAATGGTATCATCACCACCAACGACTATATCAGGGAACTAAATGCGGAAAGCCAGGCAATACTTAACCAGAAAGTACATGAAATGTCTTTGCTGCAATCGCAATACAACTATAGAATCATCATCGGCGAATAATCTCAATTCCAAAAAAGTAATCAGTTACAAATGAAATCAACACTAATATTTATTTTCCCGCTCTTGGCCATTTTCTTTTTTGCATGCAATAACGGCACTGCAAAATATGATGCTACCGGAACTTTTGAGGCAGATGAAATTATTGTTTCAGCAGAAGCAAACGGTAAAATCCTCCGTTTAAACCTGGAGGAAGGAGCCACACTGGCAAAGGATTCTGTGGTAGGTGTCATTGATCCTTCCGCCATTGAGTTACAAAAGGAACAGGCTACTTCTTCAGTAGATGCGTTAATGCAAAAAACAAATGAGGCTTCTCCACAGATCGATATTTTACAATCGCAGATGGTACTGCAGGCAAAGCAAATAGCAGTGCAGGAAGAACAATTAAAAACGCTTACCAGGGAACAGCAGCGTTATAAAAACCTGGTTGCGGCAGATGCAGCTCCTGCAAAACAACTGGATGATATAAATGGACAGGTGAATGTTTTGCGGGAACAAATTGGAGCTTCACAAAGTCAGTTAGTTGTTTTAAGAAGCCAGGTAAACTCACAACGACAATCCGTTGCCATTCAAAACCGCGGCATATTAAGCGAAAAAAATCCCATGGAGAAAAGGGTTGCCCAAATTCAGGATCAACTGAATAAAACCAGCATCGTAAATCCTGTCAGCGGCACAGTGCTTACAAAATATGCGGATGCAAACGAATACACCAATACAGGCAAAGCCATTTATAAAATTGCTGATTTATCTACCATGAAATTACGTGCCTACATTACCGGCAACCAACTGGCGCTGGTAAAATTAAATCAACCCGTTAAGGTATTGGTAGATGATGGAAAGGGAAAATACAGGGAGCTACCGGGAACCATTAGCTGGATTTCTGATAAGGCGGAGTTTACGCCTAAAACCATACAAACAAAGGAAGAAAGAGCCAACCTGGTATATGCGGTAAAGATCAATGTAAAGAATGACGGGTATTTGAAGATCGGGATGTATGGGGAGGTGGTATTTAATTAGCAATCTTTTATTTTACATAGGATGTATGATGTCTGATTTTTTGATGTCTGATTTCCTTCGATTGGCTAGTGCATAATGAATAACGTGAGTTTCAAATTATGTCTGTTGCTGAATGTGCACTTGTAAGCGGTTAAATTAAAAATATTCATCCTATTCATCGAGAAAATATGAGTTCAGTTTCTGTTCAAAATATTGTAAAAACCTATGGTTCTAAAAAGGAGCTCGTTACTGCATTGGATGACATTTCGCTGGAGGTTTCAACCGGTGAACTGTTTGGTGTGATCGGTCCGGATGGAGCTGGCAAAACTTCCCTTTTCAGGATATTGACCACTTTGCTATTGGCAGATAGTGGCCATGCAACCGTGGATGGTTTTGATGTGGTGAAGCAATACAAATCAATCCGTAACAGGATCGGTTATATGCCCGGTAAATTTTCGCTGTACCAGGATCTTTCGGTGGAAGAAAACCTGCGCTTTTTTGCTACTATTTTCAATACCAGTATTGAAGAAAATTACGAGATCATCAAGGATATTTATATCCAGATTGAACCATTTAAAACCCGGCGTGCCGGTAAGTTATCCGGTGGTATGAAACAGAAGCTGGCATTGTGTTGCGCATTGATTCACCGTCCTTCTGTCTTGTTTTTGGATGAACCCACCACGGGAGTGGACGCAGTATCCAGGAAGGAGTTCTGGGAAATGTTAAAAGGATTAAAACAACAAGGAATCAGCATTGTGGTTTCCACACCATATATGGATGAAGCTTCCTTATGCGACAGGGTAGCATTGATGCAATCAGGTAAAATCATGAGCATTGATTCTCCTCAAAATATCATCAGGAAATTTACTAAAACTATGTGGTCAGTCCGCTCATCAGAAATGTACCGTTTGCTAAACGACCTGCAGCAATACAGCAACACCGAAAAATGTTATGCGTTTGGGGAGTTTCATCACCTGGTATTGAAAAATGACAGTGAAGGCAAAGACGAGATAATGAATTACCTCTTGTATTTATCACACCAGGAAATTGAAGTGCAACTTACCCAACCCAATATTGAGGATTGCTTTATTGAGTTGATGGGGGCCAGCCTTAAACAAGATTGAAGGATTATTTGATTGCTGGATTTTGCCGAGTTCCACTAATCCTTTCTTTCCTGGAATCTCATTAATCCCGTGTTGATAGTGGCATTATTTATTAAACAAAAACGATGATTGTATTGAGGGCAGGCAGTCTTAAAAAGGATTGAAGGATTGTTTGATTACTGGATTTTACCAGCTTCCACTAATCCTGTCTTTCCTGAAATCTCTTTAATCCTCCTCTGACAATTGAATTATTTTTTAAACATTAACAATGATTGAAACGGTTATCACTGCAGATAGGTTGACAAAAAAGTTTGGTGATTTTATTGCCACCAACGAGATTTCTTTTGAAGTAAATAAAGGAGAGATTTTCGGCTTTTTGGGAGCCAATGGCGCCGGTAAAACAACGGCCATGCGGATGTTTTGCGGTTTGTTATTGCCATCTTCCGGTTCGGCTACGGTAGCGGGTTTTGATGTGTACAAACAAACAGAACGAATAAAGCAAAACATCGGATATATGAGCCAAAAATTTTCTTTGTATGAAGACCTTACGGTGAAGGAAAACATTCGCTTTTATGCCGGCATTTATGGCATCAGCCGTTCATCGATAAAAGAAAAAACGGAGACTTTGCTGAAACAATTGAATCTTTCTTCAGAAGCCAATGTGTTGGTAAAATCATTACCCCTTGGCTGGAAACAAAAGCTGGCATTTTCTGTAGCCATTTTTCATGAACCAAAAGTGGTATTCCTGGATGAGCCTACCGGTGGTGTTGACCCCATCACCCGCCGTGAATTCTGGAACCTGATTTACCAGGCATCCGAAAGAGGGATCACCATCTTTGTAACTACACATTATATGGACGAAGCAGAATACTGTAACCGGGTATCCATCATGGTAGATGGGAAAATTGAGGCATTAGATACACCCCGAAACTTGAAAAAAATATTTAATGCACAGTCGATGGATGAAGTGTTTTTGCAACTGGCAAGGGGAGCAAAGAGGGCAGAGTAAGCGGCCTCCCCATGCCCATCCGAAGGGGGGTAAAAGCAGGTGCATTAAAATTTCATCATTTTTTATTATTGGATGAGTTACTGGCACATTAGCATATAGAGATAAATGAACATGGGGATAATGATATAACAAAGGCAAAGTTCGGTTAGGCATTAAAGCTGGTTTGAAGACAAAAAAATTTATCAAAGGGATAATACACCGCCTCCTCGCGTTTGTCGCAGGTCATGGTTTTTTCGGAAGAGAAGAGGACGGAAATTAGGTCAGCACACGTCACGAATAAAATATTAAAAATGAAACAATTCATCATATTTGTACAAAAAGAATTCTATCACATTTTCCGTGACCGGAAGTCATTGCTGATCATTATTATGATGCCCATTGTGCAGATTATTTTGTTTGGCTTTGCCCTTACCAATGAAATTAAAGATTCCAATATCGCCATTTTCGATAACTCAAAAGATATTACGACCGCAAAGATCATTCAGCGCCTGGATGCCAGCCGGTATTTTAATGTGGCGAAAATCATACATACACAGGAAGAAATAGAAACCGTATTCAAGACTGGTAAAATAAGGCTGGTAGTGGTTTTTCAACCCGAATTTGAAAAAGATTTATTACATGGTAATCATGCAGCCGTACAATTGATTGCCGATGCCACCGACCCAAATACAGCCACCACCGTTACCAATTATGCCACCAGTATTATCAGGGACTATCAAAGCGATTTAAATGTGCTGGTACAAACACCCTACCTGGTAACTCCACAATTGCACATGTTATACAATCCGCAATTAAAAGGCGCTTACAATTTTGTTCCTGGTGTAATGGCGATGATCCTGATATTAATTTCTGCTATGATGACCTCGGTAGCTATTGTACGGGAAAAGGAAATTAATACCATGGAAGTATTGCTGGTATCTCCCTTGAAACCTTTGTTGTTTATTTTAAGCAAGGCTATTCCCTACATATTTTTATCATTGGTAAATGTGAGTACTATTTTAATGGTAAGTGTAACCTTACTCGAAGTGCCCATCAACGGTAGCTTGTTGTTGCTGATGGCCGAGGCGCTGCTGTTTATAGCAACCGCTGTTTCGCTGGGCTTAATGATTTCGAACATAACCGCATCTCAACAAACGGCACTGATGATTTCCCTGATGGGCCTGTTATTGCCTACTTTGTTATTGGGTGGCTTTATGTTTCCAATTGAAAGTATGCCAAAGCCTTTGCAGATCGCATCTAACCTGGTGCCATCCAAATGGTTTTTTATCATTGTAAAAGATGTAATGATAAAAGGCCTGGGATTTAAAACAGTATGGAAAGAAACGCTGATACTATTTGGAATGACCCTGTTTTTCCTGTCTATTAGTTTATCAAAATTTAAAACCCGCCTGGCATGAACCAATTATTATTTTTATTGGAAAAAGAATTCAGGCAGGTGTTTCGTAACCCCGCCATCCTCCGGTCAGTGCTGGTGATGCCCTTTATTCAGTTATTGATCTTTCCATTTGCCGCCAATTTCGAAGTGAAGAATGTGTTGCTGAGTATTGTTGATCACGACCATTCATCTTATTCACAAAAATTCATTTCAAAAATTACCTCATCCGGTTATTTTATCCTTACAGATTATTCACCATCCTATCAAAAAGCAATCACCGCCATTGAAAGGGACAAAGCTGATCTGATCGTTGAAATTCCACAGGGATTTGAAAAGAATTTAGTGAGGGAAAATAAAGGGACGATGCTACTCGCCGTAAATGCGGTAAACGGAACCAAGGCAAACCTGGGTGGCGCTTATGCCGCCAATATCATTCGGGATTTTAATACGGAGATTCAAATGCAGTGGATGACATTTCCAGCATTTAACGCCATACCCACCATTGAAATCACTTCATCCAACTGGTATAATCCCACCATGAATTACAAGGATTTTATGGTGCCCGGTATATTGGTTACCCTGCTTACCATGATCGGGACTTTTCTATCTTCTCTAAATATTGTACAGGAAAAAGAGATAGGCACCATTGAGCAAATCAACGTTTCACCCATCCATAAATCTATTTTTATTATAGGAAAGCTCATCCCTTTTTGGATCATGGGTTTGGCAACACTAACCATTGGGTTATTGGTATCAAGATTATTCTATCAAATTATACCAATTGGAAATATTGGGCTAATCTACCTGTTTGCTATGGTGTTCCTGGTTGCTTTACTCGGCGTTGGCCTGCTGGTATCCACCTACGCCGAAACACAGACCCAGGCAACTTTTGTAGGCTTTTTTATAATGATGCTGTTCATGTTGCTCGGCGGTTTATATACTTCTATCGACAGCATGCCCGAATGGGCCAAATGGATCACCAAGGTAAACCCGGTTGCTTATTTTATAGAAGTGATGCGGATGATTGTGCTAAAAGGGAGTGGTTTTACGGATATCAAATATCATTTGTTATCTGTATTGGGACTGGCTGTATTTTTTAATAGCTGGGCCATATTAAATTACCGAAAGCGGTCATAAGTGATGCTACGCTTTCTTTGTTTTCTGTATTGTCCGGGCAGCAGAATATCTATTGAAAATCGGTGCGCAACATGCTTGTACTCTATACCATTGAGGGTCTTTAATTGCGCTTTATAAAGAAGCTATCCCTTCCGAACCCTGCTGATCACAAAGCCCTCATCCGGTTATTTTTAGGATGATGTTCCAGTTCTGCCAATCCCAATAATTCCATTAATGGCGGAATATACATGCCAAACCGGCCACGGAATCCCTTCTTTAATCCGTACCATCCGCCATTGGGATTATCCGGGTCACGTCCCCATGCTTCTACCGTTCCTTCTTTGGCGGGCTTCTGTTCGTCTGCACTGCCCAGTTCCATCCAGTCTCCATACTTTTTCAACATTTGATGAAGGTCATCCAGGCATTTGTTATCATAATGCAAAATTGTTTTGCTCACGGTACAAACCAATACTGGCGGAGACTTACTTTCGTCAGTATACATCGTAAATGCTGATGAGCCCGGTGGAGTTTTCAATACCCATGGGGCTTCCTTTGTACCGGCAGCTTTTTTCATATTTAAATAGATTAATGGTTACAGTTTATTTTTTTGATTTAATTTTTGCTGATGCCACTTCCATATGCGCCTTTGATAGAGCATCTTTCAGCAAGGATTTTTTAACCTTCTTAAGTTCCACAAAAGTCCAGCCCTGTTTGCCCCATTTATTATCTACCGGGTAAATCATTTCAGCATCAATGGCACAAAAAACGGACTGATCAATTTCAGAAAATTTAAGGCAAGCCTTTTGGTTGACGGTATCAAGGGTAGCAAATATTTTATTTTTAACCCTGAAAGATGCTTTTTCAAAATGGGGTAGTTCCACTGTTTCCGGGAAAGAGAGTGCCATGTTTTTAAAAGATGCTATATCAACCATAGATTGATTTATTTTATTGATGAATATGAGATTGGAAGTATTCGAATCTCGGATTAAATTTATCAATTTTAAGAAATTATCAAGCTGGTATTTTGAGTTGGCACCAGAATATCCCAATCTAGGAATATCTCAAAATTCCCACATCTAATTTAAAATATCCCCTTCACTCATTCGTCTTCAATAGTGTAACAATTTTTTTTAATTTAAAACGAAAGAACATGCACCACAATGAGTCATGTGCCGCAAAAGGCAACTATTATGGAAGCAGTAACCAACCACGCAAAAGTGGACTGCTGATCCGTTCAATGCAAAGGGCCTCAGTAAACATTTACAAAACAGACAGCAGTTTCGAAATGCTGGTGTTTGCGCCGGGCCGCATCAGGGAACATTTTCACCTGGATGTAAAAGGTTCCAAACTAACGGTTTCTTATCTTCCACCAGATGGCTTTCCACGACCTGACTGGATCTTAAGAGAATACAGCCGGGGAGGTTTTGAAAGAACCTTTGACCTGGATGAGTCAATTGATGCCAATAACATCGCCGCCAAATATGTGGATGGGGTGTTGCAGGTAAGCCTTCCGTTGATACCCGGTAAACAACCGGAGCAACGTGAAATAGTGATTAACTAGGCAGACGAATTCAATGGTAAATAGGTGGTAACTTTCAGTTGCCACCTATTTTATTTATTTACAGTCAATAAAATAAAAATGTTTGCATACATTTCAATATCCTTTTTATTCTTTAGGATTACATTTTTATGAAAACATTTGCGGATAAGGTAATTGCATTTAACAAAAAGGTTGATTTCAAAGGAGAACTACCTGCGGGCATCAGCATGATGAACCCGTTTAAGGAGGATAAAAACATTCTTCCCTTGTCATCTTTATTTTATAAAAAATATTATAATGATACCCAACCACGCCATTTAATATTGGGTATCAATCCCGGCAGGTTTGGCGGTGGCGTAACAGGCATTCCATTTACAGATACCAAAAGATTAATAGAAAAATGCCAAATCCCATACCCGGGCAGGGAAACCCATGAGCCTTCCTCCGTGTTTGTTTATGAAGTAATTGATGGGTATGGTGGGGTAGAGGCATTCTACAATAATTTTTATATCAACTCTATTTGCCCATTAGGGTTTACTGCTACAGGGGCCCGGGGAAAAGAAGTTAATTATAACTATTATGATAGTAAAGAATTGACCAATGCTGTGTTTGATTTTATAATTGGGAGTATCCGGAAACAGATTGCATTTGGAGTAGATACAGATGTATGCTTTTGCTTTGGGAATGGAAAGAATGAAAAATTTCTGCGGCAGGTAAATGAAGAATATCAATTCTTCGGTAAAATCATTGCGTTGGAACATCCTCGGTTTGTGATGCAGTACAAATCTAAATCAAGGCAGTTCTATATTGATAAATACGTGACAGCATTTACAAAAATCAAATAAACTTACAGTAACCTAACGACTAAAATAAAAAGCCACCTGTTGAATGGTGGCTTTTTATTTTATTACTCCTGCTTATTTTTTTTCCAGCAGCTTAAAAAATTGGTCAAGTTGCGGTAATATTACAATTCTTGTTCTCCGGTTGGAGGCTTTTCCTTCAGCGGTGCTGTTATCTGCCACGGGTTTGTATTCGCCACGACCGGATGCCGCCATGTGAGTAGGATCAAGTCCATATTGTTTTTGTAAAATGCGAACAATAGAGGTGGCCCTTTTTACACTCAGGTCCCAGTTGTCCAACAGCACGGTGCTTTTATATGCCACGTTATCGGTATGGCCCTCTACCATAAATTCAATATCAGGTTGATTTTTCAACACCAATGCCACTTTCCCCAATACTTCCTTTGCCCGGTCGGTCACATCAAAACTGCCACTTTTAAATAATAACTTATCAGAAATATCGATGTATACAACACCCTTATCTACTTTGATATTGATATCCTGGTCATCTAAGTTTCCAATGGCACCTTTTAAATTGGTAACCAATACCAGGTTTAGAGAATCTTTCCGGTTGAGGGCGGATTGTAAGCCCTGTATATAGGAGTCTTTGGCGCCGATATTATCTAAAGATTTTTTAATACTTTCTGCTTGTGAACCCGAGATTACGGATAGGTTTTCCAGTTGCTTCAGGGCCTGGTTATTGTTTTCCTTCAGGTAATCAATTTGTTTTTTCAAGCCGCCTATCTCTGCTTCCAATACCGCTTTCTTACGTGAATTTTCTGTATTCAGGTCAGTACAGTTTTTTAAATCTTCCTGTAGTTTGGTTTGTTCGGCCTGCAATTGAACATATCGTAACTGCTCGCCTTTCAATATTTTTTTACTTACACAGGAAGTAAATAAAAACCCGGAAGCGAGGCCCAGAAATAGAATATTTCTTAATTTCATGATACTGTTTTTTTTGATTCAACACAAAGTTATTTGAATACAATTTAAAAAAATATCAAACGGTAATTGAATTGTTAAAGCACTGTTTAAAATACTACCCCGAAAATTAAATTTGTTTGAGATGGCTGGTGACTTGACGTATGAAAAACTTTCATTAAAGCACAACAACATCTCCTGCAACAAGAATATCCAATTGTACATTTCGCATGTTAACAAGCCCGGTTGGCTTTACGGTACTTTTTCTTTTTGGAGGCAATGACAGTTTTATCACCTGGCCTTCACCCGCTACCGTTAATTTTTTACCCTGCACAATAATCGCAGTTCCTTCATCAATACCAATACAAGGGTAGGAGGGGTACTCCGCCAACACCGACAGTAATCGGTTGTACCGGCTCCTCGCTATAAAATGCTGGTCGATAATGGCATTTTTTATTAATCCAAGACCTTCCTTTATTTCAACCAGGTGATATTGTATTTTTTTGAACGAACCGGAACGAACCGTATCACCTGAAAACTCACTCCCGGTAATCATTTGCTGGCTCATCACCGCAGCTCCTGCACTGGTACCGGCAATAGTAGCGCCCTTTGCATAAGCAGCAGCAATCGCCTGCTGTACAGGTGTATTTAAAACTATTTTCATAAAACGATTCTGGTCACCGCCGGTAATAAAAATCAGTTTCGCCTTTCCCAGGGAGTCGAGCCAGGATTTATTAGTTACCAATTGGCTGGTAAAATTCAGGTTGGTGATGGTATTGGAGCAAACTTTTGCTAAATCCTTTTCAATAAAATAAAAGGAACTATCAGGCTCTGCCGATGACATTGGTAGAACTACGATGTAATCGTTTTCTTTTAATTGCGCTGTTGCAATAAGTGATTTCATCAAATCAGCAGAACGGCTACCGCCTCCGATAATAAATAACTTACCAGTGGCTACTGAATTATTGGACTTTTGAGCAAAGCCAGCCATCGCAATCAAAAAATAAATACCGGTAAGAAAGTATAGTTTGTATTTCATGCGATGAATATAGGAAAAGGAATCAAAATGTATTGATCAAAGGGTATAAATATTTAGACGTTGCCACTCTGCAAGGGTTAAGCCATTCTAAAATATTACGCCTCATGCCTGCGGAAAGATGATCAACAAGGTTATACAATTCCCAAGTTTAAAAGATATGCAGTCAGTTTGGGTTGATTGACCAACTCTCCGGAACAAGGTCCCGATCTTTTATTGGGTAGGGATAGACACATAAAAAATCCCCGCCGGGGAACCGGAGGGGATATCTTTAACCCTTAAAACAACCAACATGAATATGTTGATACTTATTATAACAGTAATAACGTGATTTGGTTGTAAAAGGTTTGCTATTTTTTTATTTTTTTTTGTTAAAGATTGTTAAAATGCCAATTTTAAGTTAATGCAATATCCAGCACCTGTTGCATAGTCTTTACATAATGAAATATGGTGCCTTTAATAAAAATGGGATTAATTTCCACCACATCCTTTTCATTCTGCCAACACATAATAATTTCTTTTAAGCCTGCACGTTTTGCCGCCAACACTTTTTCCTTAATTCCACCTACAGGCAATACCTGTCCGCGTAGAGTAATTTCTCCCGTCATTGCGAGGTAAGGTTTAATTTTTCGCCCGGTAAATGCGCTTGCCAATGCAGTCATCATGGTTATTCCCGCACTGGGCCCGTCCTTGGGTACGGCACCTTCAGGCACATGTATATGTATGTTTTTCTTATTAAACATTTCCGGATCAATGTTCAGTTTTTTTGCATTTACCTGTAACCAGGTGTAGGCCGTTGTGGCACTTTCCTTCATAACATTTCCCAGGTTACCAGTCATTTTCAATTCTCCCTTACCATCACTCAAACTGATTTCTATAAAAAGAATATCACCACCAACATAAGTCCAGGCAAGCCCCACAGCCACTCCGGCCATATTGGCAATTTTATACATTTCATTGCTATATCGGGGCTTACCCAATATTTTTTCCACGTCTGCCTGGGTAAGGGTTGGTTTTAATTTGTCTTTGGTAGCATACTGTTTGGCCAGGTTGCGCATTACGGAGGCCAATTGCCGGTCCAGGTCACGTACACCACTTTCCCTTGTATAATCCTCCACTATTTTTTCAATTACCCGATCGCTTACTTTGATAGTTACATTTTTAAGGCCATGGGCTTCCTGTTGTTTGGGTAGCAGATGTTGCCTGGCAATTTCAATTTTTTCTTCCACTGCATAACCACTCAGGTCGATGATCTCCAGCCGGTCCCTTAAAGCCGGTTGAATATTATTGATATTGTTGGCAGTTGCAATAAACAACACTTTGCTTAAATCATATTCCAGTTCCAGGTAATTGTCATAAAAAGTATTATTCTGCTCCGGATCCAATACTTCCAGCAGGGCAGAAGACGGATCACCCCGATGGTCATTACCTACTTTATCAATCTCATCCAGTATCATCACCGGGTTGCTGCTCTTTATTTTACGAATCGATTGGACAATTCTTCCGGGCATTGCGCCAATATAGGTTTTGCGATGGCCCCGGATTTCACTTTCATCATGCAATCCGCCAAGACTTACCCGTACATATTTCCGGGCAATGGCATGGGCAATACTTTTCCCCAGGCTGGTTTTACCAATACCGGGAGGGCCCACAAAACAAAGGATCGGGCTTTTCATATCGCCCTTTAATTTTAACACCGCAAGATATTCAAGGATGCGCTCTTTAATTTTATGCATCCCATAATGATCAAAATCCAGTATTTTCTTTGCTTTCTTCAAGTCGTAGGAATCTGGTGTATAATCCTCCCAGGGCAGGTCCAGCATCAGGTCAAGGTGATTGTAAACGATCGAATAATCCGGGGTACTGGGATGCATTCTTTCCAGTTTCTCTGCCCCTTTATGAAACATCTCCATAGCAGCTTTCGGCCATTTTTTTCCTTCGGCTTTCTTCAGCATTTCCTTTACTTCCGCCACATTATCACCCCCCAATTCTTCCTTGATGGCTTTCATCTGCTGTTGCAAAAAATATTCCCGTTGTTGCTTATCCAGCTCAGCACGGGTTTTATTAGTTACTTTATTTTTTAGTTCGGTGTACTGCAGTTCAGTTTGCATCAGGTTCATCAACAATTCTGCCCTTGCTTTTATATTGTTGATTACCAACAGGCGTTGCTTGTCTTTAATATCACTGTTTAAATTGCTGCTTACAAAATGAATCAGGAATGCAGGGTTCTCAATATTTTTTAAAATAATGGCGGCTTCACTCGGCAGGTTGGGCGAAATTTGTACAATTTGCCCGGCGAGATCTTTGATACTGCCCACCATGGCGTTAAAATCATTGTCGTTTTTCAACACTTCCTCTTCCAGTGTTTGAATCTTTGCCTTAAAGTAAGGATCCTCGCTGGTGATTTCATCTATTTTAAACCGTTTTTTACCCTGGATGATAATGGTGGTTCCGCCATCCGGCATTTTAATAAGTTTGGCAATTTTTGCAACCGTTCCAATTTCTTCCAGGTCGCTTACCGTGGGTTCTTCAACGCCACTGTCTTTTTGCGCTATAACACCGATCAATTTGTCAGCCTTATATGCATCACTTACGGCTTTTATACTCTTATCTCTTCCCACGGTGATAGGTAATACCACACCTGGAAATAAAACCGTATTACGCAATGGTAAAAGAGGTAATTCTGTTGGAATTGGCTGTGTGTCTGCATCTTCACTATCGTCTTCATTGAGGGGGATGATGGGCATAAATTCCATTTCTTCTTCGGGGCCCTGGAAATAAAAGCTGTTATTCATAATTTTTAATATGGAGTCAAAATGACAAAACTACTGGTTTTAAATGATCATTTAAGGTGGATTTGTATATTGGCAAGATTGGTGCCGAAAGAAAAGGAGGCACCCGACAACCGACATGGTGATGAAGCTGGTGAAAATTATCGGGAAGGATATATAAAAGTCATGTTGCTGTTATTTTAATTTTTTTGTCCCGGCACTTGTTTTTCAATGAGTCATTTGTGGCGTCGCACCCTTGTACTGCATACCATTGCTGATCTAAGCCTGCCCCTTATTTTGATATTACTTCTACTCGTGCTTGAAACATAAAGCGAAATTTTAATAGATTACAATTCATTAGGCAACATTGCAGTCAGGCATCATTAAATCAGGCATTATTAAATCAGGCATCATCAAATCAGACATCAATAAATCAGCCATCATCAAATCAGACATCAATAAATCAGCCATCATTAAATCAGACATCAGACATTAAAATCTTATTTTTGCAGGCTATGTATATCCAATGTGATGATAAGGAGTTAACGCTGTTTCAAAAAATTGCGGCGGCGGCAGCAGAACTGCAGATGCCATGCTATGTGATTGGTGGATTTGTACGGGATAAGATCATCAACAGGCCTACAAAGGATATGGATATTGTTTGCCTCGGTGATGGCATTGCGCTGGCACACGGGGTTGCTCAACAATTTAATCCAAAACCACATGTGAGCTTTTTTAAAAATTTTGGCACAGCTCAAATAAAAGTAGCGCAGATAGATATTGAATTTGTAGGCGCCCGAAAGGAAAGTTATAGTTACGACAGCCGCAAACCAGTGGTAGAAACCGGCACACTGGAAGACGATCAAAACCGCAGAGACTTCACCATTAATGCCCTCGCCATCAGCCTGAACAAATCCAGTTACGGCGAGCTGGTAGATCCGTTCAATGGAATGAGTGATATCGAAAATAAGATTTTGAAAACTCCGCTGGATCCCAATATCACCTTCATTGACGATCCACTACGCATGATGAGGGCAATCCGTTTTGCCGCCCAGTTGAACTATACCATTGAAGAGAAAACATTTGCTGCAGTTAAAGAAAATGCGCAGCGTATAAAGATTGTAAGCGGTGAGCGCATTGCAGATGAACTTAACAAAATTCTACTTTGCAAAAAGCCCTCTGTTGGCTTCGACCTGTTATATCAAAGCGGTTTGCTGAAAATCATTTTCCCTCAAATGGTAGAATTGGCAGGTGCCGAATATATTGATGGTAAAGGACATAAGGATAACTTCTATCATACGTTGCAGGTAGTTGACAATATAGCAGAACAAACCGATGACCTTTGGTTGAGGTGGGCGGCCGTATTGCATGATATTGCCAAGCCTGCCACAAAAAAATTTGAACCCGGCCACGGCTGGACCTTTCATGGGCACGAGGCATTGGGCGGAAGGATGGTGCCAAAAATTTTCACGCAGTTAAAATTACCGCTCAACGAAAAAATGAAATTTGTGCGTAAAATGGTCGAAATGCATTTACGTCCAATAGGCCTTACGAAGGAAAACATTACTGATTCTGCCATCCGGAGATTATTATTTGATGCCGGCGAAGATTTCGATGCATTGATGACCTTGTGTAATGCAGATATCACCTCAAAAAATAAACAGAAGGTAAAACGCTTTCTCGAAAACTTTGAGATGGTACGAAAACGTTGCGCAGAGGTTGAAGCAAGCGACCAGTTGCGCAACTGGCAGCCACCTATTACCGGCGAAATGATTATGGAAAGGTATAACTTGCCACCGGGGCGTATCATCGGCGATTTAAAAAATGCCATCAGGGAGGCAATATTAGACGGGCACATTCCTAATAACTTCGATGCTGCGCTTGATTATATGAATAAAAAAGCAACAGAGCTCGGTTTGCATTGATGGTCTTTTTAATCGATAAATTATTTAATGGATAATAGATAAATTATTTTAACCTGGCAACAATTCGAATATTTATCAATGATCTCATTATCAAGTATCAATTAAAGCATTAATTTCGTGGTATGGCTATTTTACGTTTCAGGGTTTATTGGGAAGATGATGAAAGCATCTATAGAGATGTGGTTATTAAGCACACTCAGAATTTCGCAGATCTGCATTTATGCATCTTAAAATGTTACGAATTTGACAGCAAACATAAAGCTACCTTTTATCGGAGTAATGACAACTGGTTGAGAGGAAGGGAAATTTCACTGGAGAAGTATGAAGATAAAAGCTACAAGGTAGATCCATTTATTATGGCAGATGTAACCATGGGATCTGAAATAAGGGATCCCAACCAGAAATTTATTTATGTCTATGATTTTAATAAGTTCTGGACATTTATGGTTGAACTGATCAATGTAGATAAAGAAGAAAATAAAAAATTGGCTTACCCATCCTGTATACGCAAGGAAGGAATTGCTCCTTCACAATATGGCACCAAGGGATTGGTAGATAGCCGCCTGGCGGAGGTGGAGGAAAAATATGACCTTAATCCAACGGCTTTAATGGAAGGTTTTAGTGAAGAGGACGAGGATGGCAATTCCACAGAGTCAGACGAAGAGGCAACAGGAGAAGAAGCAGCCGAAGAATTTTAGACGAATGGTTTAATTGACTAATGGATAATTGATGAATAGTTGATTCTTACAGTTTTTCTTTCGCTGCTATTTTTATATTGCTAAATTATCCGGCCTTGCTTTTAAAATTGTTCAAATGATTCATTTCTCTACTAATTGAAGGCACTATCAATTATCAATTAAATAATTATCCATTAAAAAGACCTGCATCATTATAGTTGGGCCAACTGCTATTGGTAAAACTGCGATTGCCATCGAATTAGCCCGACATTATTCTACACAAATCATTTCTGCGGATAGCCGTCAGTGTTTTAAAGAACTGAATATCGGTGTGGCTAAACCTTCTCCTGGAGAACTAGCATTTGTCCTTCATTATTTCATTAGTTCCCATTCTATTCATGAATCCGTAAATGCCGCTGTATTTGAACAATTTGCCCTGGAAAAAGTGAACCGGGTTTTTGCAAAGCGGGATATAGCTGTAATGGTTGGCGGCACCGGATTGTATGTAAAAACGTTTTGTGAGGGTATTGATGAAGTTCCGCAAATTACACCAGGCATAAGAGAAAATATTACAGCGGAATATGAGTTAGAAGGCCTGGATTGGTTGCAAAAGAAAGTACAGCAAACAGACCCCTTGTATTTTTCAATTGGCGAAATACAAAATCCACAAAGACTGATGCGTGCATTGGAGGTGAAGTTATCTACCGGCAAATCCATTCTTGAATTTCAAACACAAAAAAAAGCACACCGCAATTTTTCAATCATCAAAATAGGATTGGAATTGCCAAGAGCGGAACTTAATCAACGGATCAATACCAGGGTAGATGTCATGATGCAACAGGGTTTGGTGAATGAAGTAAAAGAGTTGGAATCTTATCAACATTTGAACGCTCTGCAAACAGTAGGGTATAAGGAATTGTTTGATTACTTTAATGGAAAAATATCATTAACGGAAGCAACAGAAGCCATTAAGATAAATACCCGGCATTACGCCAAAAGGCAGATGACCTGGTTTAAAAAAGATAAAGAAGTTAGGTGGTGTACACCTGGCTTAGAAGAGGTAGTGAAGTTGATTAACTGTTAAAAATTTACACTTTTCTTATCTCCCCGTGTTGAATTTTAGAAACCGCCATACTATATTTATTTGGGCAGAATGCTGATAAACCTTGATTTTATTTCTTCGCCTCCGTATAATACAAGCTCAGCGTCACCAAATACAAGAATTGTCCCCATATTAAAATTAACTACCTCTCTAAATGCATCTGTCACTTCCATTGTTTTGGTGTCAATGCTCGGGTCAAAACTAATTATATAGCAAGGCTTTTCATACAGCTTATTGTTTTTTAGCATCATTAAAGTGATTTGCTCTTCATTTTTGTCAAGGGCTTCAAACAAACTCCAATTAAAATCCCTGAAATGTGGAAGTTCGTTAATGAATTTCTGCCTGTTCTTTTGTGTTAAAATAAATTGTAAGTATCTGTCTTGCCTGTTTTTATTTACGAACCTTTTAATAACCTTGGATTCTAAGTGAATGTTATGTCCCATGAAAGCTATAGCAAGAAGTTACTTTGATTACCCCATGTCTATACCTCGTTTACAGTAGTAAATTAAACTAGGCAGGCAACAAATTTTTTTTTACGATGGAGCGTAAAAAACTTCCGGCTGATTTATGTTTTGTATTTTTTTAAAATTGACTTTATTACAAGAATCAATATTTTGAATGTATATCAATTATCCCACTATCAATTATCCATTACTTAAAATTTAAACCCTACGCTTGCAACTATATTGCCCCGCTGATCATTGATGGTTGCAAATGTATTCGCCCTGTCCTCCAAACGGTAAGGGAAATGTACATCTTTGTTAATGGAATGAATATATGTTAGGTCAATAAAAACTCCCTTATGGCGATACCCCAAGCCTCCACTAACCAGTATCCTGTTTGCTTTTAATGCAGTTTCTTTATACGGATTGGTATAGTATGCAAAACCAAGCCTGGTCATGATAGTATTAAATTTCAACTCGCCTCCCAAACGAAAATTAAAATTCCCTTTATACTGATCTTTTATTACCTGGTTCAGCGATTTGTAATATGTTTTTTCATCAGCGGTGGGTGTTTCATTGGCACTGAAAAAATTAGAACTTTTGTGATTTACGTATTCAATATCCGCTGTAATAAATCCTTTTTGTCTTTTTACATTTTCAATTTCTCTAAACACATAACTGCCGCTTACCATTACTTTCCATGGTGTAAGCATGCTGTACTTGCTCTCGCCTGGCTGGTTATTGGTAAATGTTTGAGAAGATACATTGTGTTTCCCTTCGTAATTTTCTGTATCCGTATTTAATGTAGTTGTTCTTACATCCTTTAGTGAAACCATATAGGTTGGCGTGTGTACAGCAAAGCCCAGCCTGATATGCTCTACCGGTTTAAATATCATCCCTAATTTTAAATTAAGCCCGGCTCCGCTGGTTGTATAATCATCCGTATAAGTAAAAGAACCAAACCCATTGGATTGATTAGAAGACGTATCACTTTCTGTGAACCTGGTAGAATTGGTATAATTCATAATTGGGATTCCAACGGTGAACCCAAACTGAAACTTATCGTTCTTATTAATTGCATAACCCAACGCAACTTCATATTGAGCGCCCTTTGTGTTTATTTCGCTTTTCTGGCGAAGGGCCTGACCGGCATCCAGTATATTTTCAGGTAAAGCTCTTACCTGTACTGCACCATTTACTCTAAAGGTATCTACCAGGTAGGTGAATAAGGCAGGGGCAGATCCATATGCAAAATCAGGATTGTTCAAAGCATCATCTATAGTAAGATTGCTTTTGGCTACCTGTTCTGCCCATTGCTCACTATATGAACTAAAATTGTTGAGGCCGCTATATCCAACACTATTATTATAGTTTGCAGTCTGGGTTACCGCAATACTGATCGCCTGGCTTGTAGTTGGATTATACCTGTTACTGGCACCATATACCAATCCAATTGGGCCCAAAGCAAAATTATTTTTCTTGCTCTTACCCAGGTTATCCCGGTAGTTTGTTTTATTGGTATGCATCAAAAATCCTGGGGTAAAAACAAACTCGCCTGTTTTGTAATTGCCCAGGCCAGCCGGGTTTACAAAAATGGCGTTAATATCACCACCCAACGATCCCATTGCGCCGCCAATCGCCAAACTTCGTGCAGTTCCGTTTTGAGGAAAGAAGGAGTAGCGCAATGCATCCTCAGGTATTTGGGCATAAATGAAATTACAAAATAATAATGCCGGCAAGAGTATATATTTTTTCATAACAATAGTATTTAGGGGCGACAACCGGGTAAGGTAGCAAGTCACCAAATGAATAGTATAATATTAGGTATTTAAATTAATTGCCACCTCCTCTTGGTGGTCTTGAAACGGATCCGGATGAACTGCTTCCGGATGAAGAACTGCTGCTACTGCTACTGTTGGAAGGCGTATAGGTTCTTGAATTATTGGATGAATTATTACTATTGTTGTTGTTTGAATTGTTGTAGCTGTTATTGTTACCGTTGTTACTGGGAGCAATAATCTGCCTGATCACGTTACCTACAGCGCTTCCCCTGTTACTGTTGTTATATTGCCTGGATGGTGGCCTTACACTTCCGGTTTTAGTGTTAACAGAGGTATTATTGTAATTGGGACTATAACCACCCAGGTTAGCCTTTCGGGGGGTTGTAATTTTTGGGTTAACAGGGGTTGTAAAAACATAGCCACCATAGACCGGGTAGGACCAATAATACGGATTATAATAGTACCCGGAATTATATCCATAATTATAAGGATTGTAGGCATAATCATTATCAAAATTCCTCCAACGGCGGTCATTAATTCCGAAACGGATTGTTCTGTCCTCGTAATTATAATTTCTCACATCATCTCTTTTTTCCTCTTTCCTGGTTTCTTCTTTCCTGGAATCTTCCCCGTAAGTTCGCACAGGAGAATAATAAACATCATCCGGGGTTTGACCGGATTTATATAGTGTGGTGCAACTGCTAAAAGCGGCTACAGAAATTGCGAGAAGTAAAAGTTTTGAGTTCATGATAATTTGATTAAAATTATTATAGGATGAAGTTACTACTTTTGTGGCGTTTTAAGCAACATAATTAAGTGTCCAAATTCTTTGCCATCATGATGTAAAGTTTAAAAATTTCATGTTAAAGTGGTGCTAAAACAAATGGCCGGCTATCGATATAGCAAATTGAAAATCAATGTGTGAAATTCTGACCTAAAAAAAGAAAGAATGTTGAACCTTGCTGGTTCAATAAAAAAGTATTTTAAACCAATTGATCATTTTTAAAAAAATTAACCTCGGAAGAGGTGCGGGTATGAGTAAAGAAATTACAAGCATGCAGGAAGATTATTCCCAATGGTACAATGACCTGGTTATAAAAGCTGGTCTTGCAGATTACAGTGCTGTACGGGGTTGCATGGTTATTAAACCCTATGGCTATGCGCTTTGGGAAAACATGCAACAGCAGTTGGATAAAATGTTTAAAGAAACCGGGCATCAAAATGCTTACTTTCCACTCTTTGTTCCAAAAAGCCTCTTTGAAGCGGAAGAGAAAAATGCAGAAGGATTTGCGAAGGAATGCGCCATCGTAACACACTACCGTTTAAAGACCGATCCTGACAATAAGGGAAAATTAATGGTTGATCCGGATGCGAAACTGGAAGAGGAACTGGTTGTAAGACCAACCAGCGAAGCCATCATATGGAATACCTATAAAGGATGGATACAATCTTACCGCGACCTTCCGTTGCTAATTAACCAATGGGCGAATGTAGTTAGGTGGGAAATGCGGACCAGGTTATTTTTACGTACTACAGAATTTTTATGGCAGGAAGGACATACCGCTCATGCAACAGAAAAAGAAGCTGTAGACGAAACCATTCAAATGCTGAATGTGTATGCAGAATTTGCAGAAACCTTTATGGCCATGCCGGTAATAAAAGGGGTAAAGTCGGAAAATGAACGTTTTGCAGGGGCGGTAGATACCTATTGCATAGAGGCCCTGATGCAGGATGGCAAGGCATTACAGGCCGGCACTTCCCATTTTCTCGGCCAAAATTTTGCCAAAGCATTTGACGTAAAATTTTCAGATAAACAAAATAAACTGGATTATGTGTGGGCTACTAGTTGGGGGGTTAGTACCCGCCTCATCGGGGCATTGGTGATGGCGCATAGTGATGACCAGGGATTGGTACTACCTCCTAAATTAGCGCCCATCCAGGTGGTAATTGTTCCCATTTTCAAAGGTGAAGAGCAAAAGCAACTGATTGATGAAAAAGTATCAGTATTAATGAAGCAGTTGAAATCGGCTGGTATTTCAGTGAAATATGATGACAATGATAATAACCGGCCGGGATGGAAATTTGCAGAATATGAAATGAAAGGCGTACCGGTTCGTATAGCCATTGGTGCAAGGGACCTCGCCAATAATGTAGTGGAAGTAGCCAGGAGGGACACCAAAGAAAAAATGAGTTTTAGTATTGATGGTCTTAGTGAACAAATAATAACTTTACTTGATAACATACAGGCGTCAATATTTACTAAGGCAAAAAATTTCAGGGAAGAAAGAATTACAAAAGCGGATAGTTGGGATGAATTTGTACGAATATTAGATGAAAAGCCTGGTTTTATTGCTGCTCATTGGGATGGTACCGGCGACACAGAAAATAAAATCAAGGAACTTACAAAGGCCACGATACGTTGTATTCCGTTGGATAATATACCCGAAGATGGCAAATGCATCTTAACCGGGAAGTCAAGCACACAAAGAGTTTTATTTGCACGGGCTTATTAATTTTTTCGTTCTAATAAATCAGGCATCATATCACTTATAGTTTCATATTTATTAGTCTGGTTGAAATTATTTATGAAGAACATTTAATTTTAATCAGTCAATTATATTTAACAAAAAACAAAAACAATGGAATACCAGGAAAACCTAATTGAAACGGATTTAATTATAGACAGCACTATAAATATGCATCTGAAAGAAACGGCTGTATGGGGGAAATTTTTGGGAGTTATTGGTTTTATTTACAGTGGGCTCATTGCAATCGTGGCAATTTTTGCTGGATCTATGCTGGCAAAATTTTCCGGAAATAATCTTACCAACAGTGAGGGGCTTTTGGCAGGTGGTAGTGTGGCGATTATATACCTTGGTATGGCCGTGGTTGTATTTTTAATGTCATTGTTCCTGTTTCGATTTGCCCGTAAATCCTTGCTTGCACTGCAATCAAACGACCAGGTTACCCTGACAGAATCATTTAAAAATCTAAAAATATATTTCCGATTTGCAGGGGTTATTACCGTTATTACTTTAATATTTGCCGTTCTTGGGATAGTCGGAGTAATGTTAGCTACCGCGTTTAGCCACGGATAATAATATCTGGTTAACTGTATTTACCTGGTGTGAATTTAAGTGTGGATGGTCAATGGTGAATCGATATCGATGAATGCACACCGTTCTTATTTTGACCATTACCGTATCAATACATTTTATCAAACTCAACATTTCAAGGTCAAAATGCCCTTGACGGGGCATTATTCTTTACCGGAGAGGTAATTGTAATCTTCCATTAACTTTTCCAGGAAATCCATTGCATACATGTCGGTAGATACTTTCAATACATCCTGCACTTTGATGGCAATCCGGTTACACATGTTGTAGGTATCGGATTTTTTAGCCTGGTTAATTACATTTTTAATCGTATTGATGTCCCGGTCGCTCAAGCGCATTACTTCCGGGAATTTTACTTTATAGTCCGTGGGCGTTACAACCATAAAAATGGTATCATCTACTGTTAGTTTAGAAGATGTTTCTACCACTACAGTGCCTGCAACTATATCGCCTAACCGTTGACTTTTAGGGGAAATGGAAATGATAATGATAGAGGTAATTCCGCCAATGATCAACCAGATAATTCCAACTATTCCGTTACCCCAAAATAAAAAGAATATAATAAAGGCCCATTCATAAAAGCGCATAAACCATCTTAAAGCATATTGCCCCAATGTAGGTTCCCCTCCATCCAGGCTTACTACCTTTATCCTGAATATTTTTTTGCCAATTGTTTGTCCATTCATCCATAACTCGGATAGCATGGTATAAGAAAGCATGGGTAACACTAAAATAATTAAAACAAAACCATAGCTGCCTTCACCTACCCTAAAGCCTCCAAACAACAGAAACAATATGCTGTACATATATAATACCAGCAAAATAAAATCAATACAATAAGCCAGTAATCGCTTATGAAAAGCGGCAATCTCAAACTCAATATCAATATTAAAGGGAGTAGAAATTTGAATTTCTGGCATGGTACAAATTAAGTGTTTATAATTGAAAATATATTTTTTTTAGAATACTGGTATCAAAAATTACATTCGCATTATTTGACAACAAAATTTGCTACTTTTATCCTATGCGTGAAGGAATGTTCATTAAAAGAAATGTTGATAAATGGAATAAATATCAGCACCACCCAACCGATGACCCTGATGAAACAGCAGAACGTTTTATGACCCTGGTGGATGATCTCTCATACGCAAAAACATTTTATCCCAAAAGCAAAGTAACCCGCTGGATCAATTCCATAGCCTCCAATATTTACCAGCATATTTATAAAAACAAAAAAGAAAAGTACAACAGGGTTTTTACATTTTGGAAATACGAATTACCACTTTTGTTTAAGAAATATCATCCCCTGTTATTATTTACCTTTCTACTTTTTACATTATTTGTTGCCATTGGCGTTTTTAGTTCCATTAAAGACGAATCGTTTATCAGGGGTGTTTTGGGCGATGGATATGTAGACATGACGGAAGATAATATTTCTAAAGGGGATCCTTTTGGCGTGTATAAAAATGAAAACCCTTTTACCATGTTTGTTCGCATTGCCATGAACAATACATTTGTATCATTGTTGATGGTAATGGGCGGATTGTTGGTGGGTATTGGTACTATTTATGCCATGTGGCAAAATGGATTAATGTTGGGGTGTTTTCAATACATGTTTTTTGTAAAAGGGCTTGGGCTGCAATCGGTATTGGTGATTTGGGTGCATGGAACGTTGGAGATATTGGCACTCGTAATTGCGGCCACCGCAGGTCTTGTTATCACCAGGGGAATTCTTTTTCCGGGCACTTACTCAAGGGGGATATCATTTAAAAATGGGATAAAAGATGCACTAAAAATAATGATTGTACTGGTGCCGGTTTTTATACTGGCCTCTTTTTTTGAAAGTTATGTCACCCACTTAATGAGTAATACATTTGACAAAGAAAATAACGAGGGTTTGCCTGTATGGGCCAGCGTGGCAATACTTTCCCTTTCATTCACTTTCATCACCTGGTATTTTATAATATACCCAATTCGCCTTCACAAAAAAGGGTACACGATATTAAAAGATGGTTTACTAAAAATACCGGTAGTTGTAAGATGAGCTTTTATAGATCCGTTATATTAATTGGCCTGGTATTATTATTTGCTTTAAACAGCAAGTCGCAGGATAATCCTTACGTGTACAAGGATACCGCAATTCTGTACGCAGATTCAGTGGAGGGTAAATCCATCGAAATGTCGCAGGATAAAGAACTGGCAGACAATGAATATGATTTTATTACAGACACCGTACTCCGGAACAATGAATTAAACGTTGACCCTGATTCTATCAAGGCCCTGAAGAAATCAAAAGCATTTCGATATACCCGGAATCTTGATTCATTGCTGATTGAATACAGCCAAATCCAGGCTAAAAGTAAGGATAGCAGGAAACCTGCACTTTCCTGGCTGGAGCGTTTTATTTTATCGCCTGTAACCAAATATTTTTTTTGGATACTGGCGGGCTTTTTTGTTTCGTTTATATTGTATAAACTGTTTTTTACAGAAGGTTTTTTTCAGCGTTCCACTGCTAAAATGAATGTAACTGCTTTACCTGGGGAGCCTGAAAATATATTTATATCCACTAATTATGGTAATCTAATTTCCCAGGCTATAGCCACTCAGCAATACAGGATCGCAGTTCGGTATCTTTATCTTCAGTCGCTGCAAAATCTTTCATCGAAAGGAATTATTCAATTTGCTGCAGACAAAACCAATTATCAATACATCACGGAAATGACCGGCAAAACATTTAAAAACGCATTCGCAGCATTAACGCTCCATTATGAGTATGTTTGGTATGGTGGTTTTGAACCAGACGAAAATACTTTCCATGTAATTCAAAATAAATTTAAACAGTTTAACAGCGAAGTGAAGCGTTGAAAATAAAATTCACATATAGTCTCCTTGTTATTTTGATCAGCATGTTTTTACTCTCCTGTAGTTCAAATAAAACAAAACTGCCTGGTTTAGACGAAACTTTTTCTCAAAAAGATAAGAATCCTTTTGGTTCCTGGGTAATGCGCCACCAGTTGGACCAATTGTACTATCACAATACAATCCGAAACGTAAAAGTAAACTTTGATAAAACCTGGCAGGATATCACAGATACAGCTTCCCTCTACATCAACATCAGCAGAAACCTGTATTTAAGCAAGGCCGATTTGATCGCAATGCTCGCCTTTGTGTATAATGGCAACAGTCTTTTTATATCCAGCAAAAATATTGATATGGCTTTGCTGGATACCCTGGGATGTACTGCCAGCAAGCCATTATATAATGAGTTGGTTTCAGCAATGAATTACACATTTGTAAAAACAGTGAATAATGTTTTTAACGACAGTGCTGCTTTTCAATATTTTTATGTTCCATTCAACAGTCACTTTACAAAATTGGATAAGTTGACTGCAAGAATTTTAGGCACTAATCAATCCGGATCCAATTTTATTGTGGTTTTTCACGGGAAGGGCCGTTTTTACCTTCACCTGGAACCCAGGGCACTCAGTAATTATTTTTTGCTGCAAAAAGAGAATTACAAATATTTTCAACACGTCTTTTCATTTACCCCTTCCATACCGGAACGGGTATACTGGGACGATTATTATAATAAAAGAAATTATCCCAGGTCTGAAAAGGGCAATAAGTCGGGGCTCGCCGTTGTACTGCAATACCCGGCAATGGCCTGGGGGTTTTGTTTGTTGTTATTGTTAATCGGATTGTATATTTTCTTCGGAGGAAAGCGCAGGCAACGCATTGTACCTGATTTACCTCCTAATACTAATGCAACGCTCACTTTTACTGAAACAATCGGCCGCCTCTACCTGCAGAAAAAAGATAACCGGAATATTGCTAATAAGCTGATCGCTTACTTCCTGGAAAATATACGCAATCATTATTTTTTAAATACCAGTCATATTAATGATGAGTTTATCACCACGCTTAGCCGTAAAAGCAATAATACAAAAGAGGGCACGGCACGATTATTTTCATTCATCAGCAAAATCCAGTTGTCAACGGCAGTAGACGATCATCAATTGTTATTATTAAATCACCAGATTGAAAATTTTAATAAAAATAAAATATAATGGAAGAAAGTATTTACCAGCAACGCATTGATCTTTCCGGTTTAAATGAAAGTATGGACAACATACGCAACGAAATTGGAAAGGTGATAGTAGGGCAGCATAAAATGCTTGAGTTGCTAATGATCGGGTTGCTTTGCGATGGCCATATTTTAATAGAAGGCGTACCGGGTGTAGCAAAAACCCTGACTGCAAAACTGATGGCAAAAGTAATTGATGTTGATTTTTCAAGAATACAGTTTACACCAGATTTAATGCCGAGTGATGTGGTGGGAACCTCCGTCTTTAATCCGAAGGAAGGCGATTTTTATTTTAAGCCTGGCCCGATTTTCAGTAATATTATTTTGATTGATGAGATTAACAGGGCACCTGCAAAAACACAAGCGGCATTATTTGAAGTGATGGAGGAAAGGCAGGTTACCGTTGACGGTACTACACATGAAATGCGTTCTCCCTTCATCATACTGGCCACTCAAAACCCGGTAGAACAAGAGGGTACCTACAGGCTTCCGGAAGCACAGCTAGACCGGTTTATTTTTAAAATTGATGTTCAGTATCCTTCATTGGAAGAAGAGATCGGGATTTTAAACAACCAGCACGGACGCACGCAGGCACAGTTGATATACGAGGTAAGCAAAATAATATCTCCCATGGATATTAATATTTTCAGAACTACCATTCAGTCAGTTTTGATTGAACCGAGGTTAGTAGAATTCATCGCAAAAATCGTAATCGAAACCCGTAACAATCCCGCTTTGTACCTGGGTGCTTCACCCAGGGCGTCACTCGCTATTTTAAAGTCCTCCAAAGCCAGTGCAGCTATTAAAGGACGTGATTTTGTAACACCGGAAGATATTAAAGAAATGGCCCTGCCGGTACTGAGGCACCGCATCATTTTAACCCCGGAAAAGGAAATGGAAGGGCTAACAGCAGACGATCTGATTGATAGTATTTTGAAAGCGATTGAGGTACCGAGGTAAAGGCGCCTAAATCTCCCGAAGGAAAGCCCCCACAATCCCCTGAAAGGGGGACTTATGAAGACTTCACTGAAGGGAATCTTGTAAAGGATGGGTAGAGTTGGCTTAAAATAAACCTGATACTGGGCTATTTTAAAAGGAAGAACAAATTCGCAGGGTATTTCAAAGTCCCCCTTCGGGGGATTTAGGGGGCTACCCTGGGGGGACGGAGGGGGCTACGCTTCGGGGTTGAGTGGATTATATCAAACTAAATCGAATCGAAGGCTTCATATATGGTTAACTTGTAGAGGATAGGTATGGTTGGCCTAAAATAAACCTGAAACTGTGCTATGATAAAAGAAAGTACAAATTCGCAGCGTATTGCAAAGTCCCCCTTCGGGGGATTTAGGGGGCTTTATTTAACCAACCGGTTGTACCTGCTTATTGCTATTTGTATGATCTTGTTTATCATATCTTATTTTATTCCTTTATTATTTATTCTGCCCAAATCCGCGTTTTACCTGATTATTGCTTTATTTGTAATAGATTATTTATTTCTTTTTTTGTTAGGTAAAGCGCCGGACGCAAAGCGTATTACAGCAGAGCGTTTTAGTAACGGCGATGAAAACAAAGTAACCTTGCAGGTAACCAACAATATGCGCTTTGACGTGGAAATGGAAATTATAGATGAACTACCAGCCCAGTTTCAGCAACGTGACTGGATTTTAAAACAACCCTTTAAGGCGGGTCAGCAAAAGAAAATCTCCTATAGTTTGCGCCCGGTGGAAAGGGGCGAGTACCATTTCGGAGATATCCTGCTATATTCAAAATCCCGGTTAGGGCTATCGTTGAGAAGACATGATGTGGCAGCTTCCATTACTATCCCGGTTTTTCCTTCGTATATGCAGTTGCGGAAGTACGAACTATTATCCCAAACCACCATTCAATCGGAGCATGGAAACAAGCGAATGCGCAAGATTGGCCATAGTATGGAGTTTGAACAGATAAAGGAATATGTACGTGGAGATGATGTAAGAACGATTAACTGGAAGGCTACCGCCCGCAAGTCATCCCTGATGGTAAACAATTACACAGATGAAAAAAGCCAGCAGGTATATTGCATCATTGATAAAGGCCGTTTAATGAAAATGCCTTTTAATAATTTAAGCCTGCTTGATTATGCCATTAACAGCACGCTTGTATTAAGCAATGTCTGTTTACAAAAACAGGATAAGGTAGGCCTCATCACTTTTGATAATAAGATGGGTACCATGCTGGCGGCAGATCGTAAACCCGTTCAGCAGGCTAATATGTTGCAGCTATTATATAACCAGGAGCCATCCTTCCTGGAAAGTGATTATGAAATGTTATACATGCAATTGCGTAGCAGGGTAAAGCAGCGCAGCCTGCTGGTATTGTTCACCAATTTTGAATCCTTGTCGGGGTTGAAACGGCAATTAAATTTTTTACGTTCTATTGCAAAACATCATTTATTAATGGTTGTATTTTTTGAAAATACGGAGTTAAAGAAATTATCGGCCATTGATGCTGCCGACTTAGAGGATGTGTACATAAAAACAATCGCTGAAAAATTTGCTTACGAAAAACGATTGATCGTAAAAGAATTATCGAAATATGGCATACTCTCCATACTGACCGCTCCGGAAAACCTAACCATCAATTCAATTAATAAATACCTGGAATTGAAGGCGAGGCAGGCGATTTGATGGAACGGTGCAAGGTTAAAGATTTAGGGTTTAGGGTGACAAAGCATAAAAGGTAAATAAAGTAAATAAGGTATGTAGCGCTAACTTTTTCAAGAATATTTGCTTTAGGTAAAAGTGATTGCTTGATCATTTATTCTTAATTCTTAATTTTTAATTCCTATGTCATTCCCCGTCACCCATCATTCATCTGTACCTTTGCACAAAATAAACTGTGGCACGAAAAGAAACATACCGGTTAAGATATACCAATAAATTAATTGAGGCAGGGGAAGCGCCTGTAAAACAGGAAAGAAAGGAGAGGATTCCGATTGATCCCGCTATTCAATTGCCGTATGCGGAGGGAAAAGTTTTACTGATAAATAAACCGCTGCACTGGACATCTTTTGACGTAGTTCGTAAAATGCGCAGCATTTTGCAGATAAAAAAAATTGGGCATGCAGGTACGCTTGATCCACTGGCAACGGGATTGCTGATTGTTTGCACCGGCAAGTTCACCAAAAAAATCAATGAGTATATGGCCCAGGAAAAGGAATACACCGGCCACATCACTATAGGCGCTGTAACACCAACTTACGACCTTGAAAGTGAGCCAGTGGACTTAAAGGATTATTCATTTCTTACCGATGAAATGATACATGCTGCCACCGCCCGGTTCACAGGAACGATTGATCAGTTTCCACCCATCTACTCAGCCATCAAAAAAGATGGCGTTGCATTGTATCAACTGGCAAGAAGGGGAGAAGATGTACAACCGGAAACCAGGAAAGTAACCATTTATCTCTTTGAAATTACCAACGTTACATTGCCGGTAATTTCATTTAAAGTGGTATGCTCAACAGGAACATATATCCGCAGTTTGGCAAACGATTTTGGTGCAGCATTGGGTTGTGGTGGATTTCTGAGTAGTTTGCGCAGAACACGGATTGGCATTTTTAAAGCCGATGATGCAATGACGATGGAACAATTTGAAGTGAGTATGGCCACCCCCATGCCCTCCCAATAAAAGATCGGGACCATGTTACGGGGAGGTCTTCGCAAATAAATCTGCATCATTATACAATGAGTTGGTTGGATAACTCCCCTTTAGGGGATGGGGGGTACTTAAAATGGATAACTCAACCCAATCGTAAAATTAAAATTCTCATAACGCCATACCCTGTTTTTAAAAATGGTTGCGTCCGGGCTAACCGGGTCTCCTTTTTTAAATAGATTATTGAAAGTAATATTGGGTATCTGCCAGCCGTTGTTTTCGGCGATATCGGGCCTTTTTATCCTAAAACCGAGGTCAAAACGAATAAGAAAATAATTAAAATCGAACCGGAATCCGGTGCCGGCTGTAACGCCCAATTGTTGGTAAAGCCGGCTAAAACTAAATTGCAGGCTGTCGATGCCGCCATCGGGTCTCGTATTTCTAAAGTTCCATACATTACCTGCATCAACAAATAGTGCACCTTTCAATATAAGTGAGTTGGGAATGATTTGGGCAATATCATACCGGTATTCTCCATTCACCTCCAGTCTTACGTCACCGGTACGATCATTTAAGGCAAGGGAATTATAGGGGGCCAATCCTTTCGAGCCAGGCCCAATTCCGCGTATTGGCCAGCCACGCATACTGTTAGCGCCTCCGGCGAAATATTGTTTGAAAAAGGGGAGCGATGAGTCTCCTCTGCCGATGGGCATACCCACACCGGCAAACGCCCGGAATACCCTTGCCGACTTCTGTTTCTGTTCGATAAATGTGTATTCCACATCTGTTTTGATGAATTGCCGCAAATCTTTTTTAAACAATCCAAAGCGTCCTAATAATAGTCCGGACTCTTCAATATTCCATCTGAAAGTGCGCTGACGATTTAATTTCGTCGGGTTACTATACGTAGATGCATACCCATAATTCAGCAATCCAATAACCAATGCCGTATTAAATGAATAACGCAGGTAAGGATTTCTTTCAATTGTTCTTATAAAACTGTCTGATTGGTTATACAGGTAAGAGTATTCGATATTAAGGAACTTGAATATGTTTTTACGGTTGGGATGCCTGCTCCGGGTATACTCATTTCCAAAAGCCCCACTTAACGACAATTGATTAAACAAATTGATGCGATTGGAATATGCAGGTATTATGTTTATAAAAGTCTGTTGCGATACGAAATTGTTAGTGGTGTCGCGTCGAAATCTGCGGGTAAGCGCATTGGTATTTGCCAAAGGCACTGACGCTCTTCGTTTATTGGGAAAAAACAAAGTAATGGGCCCCAGCAGCCTCGGGAAAGAAATGGTGTTGGTGTAACTTAATTCATTAGAATTCAATTTACGGTTAGATCCCACCTGTGAATTTAAATTCAATTCAATACCAGCCCTTAATGCATGTGTCATTTTAATGCCGCTTTTACCTACATTCCTGTTTTGGAGGGAGAGGTTGGTAGACAATCCCAAGAGGTTACCTGCATTGGCAATACTGGCACTATTGGTATTACTGTTGGCAGAATAACTGGCTTCAATATTTGCCTCAAAACCATATTTTCGTGCCGGTACCAATTGAACAATCATATTAATTTTTCCGGCGCTGTCTTTCACTTCATCCACTTGAATATTGGTATTTTGCCAAACCCCGGATTTGGAAAAATTGCTGATTGTTTTTGCATAATTCTCCTGGCTGTATACTTGCCCATTACTGATACTCATGTTTCGGAGTAACAAACTGTTTTTCACAAATTTTTTGTGATAACGAATTATATACCCGCCCCTTATTTCTTCGGTGTATGGAGCATTATTCGTTACATCATCCGCAGTATAGTCGGGGTAAATAAAAATAGAATCGATATGATATTTTGTTAGCCGATGCGGATCCGAAACGGGATTAAGCACCATCGCTAATTTAATAGTTGGCTTATCTTTTAGCCGGGTTGCTTCTTCCAGCAATTGCAGGTTTTCAAAAGGGTCGTCCGATATATTGGTTAACAACGCAATGGTAGTATCGCCCCTTATTTTTAATTCGTCTGATGTAAATTTATAGTAACCATTGTTACGGTACATTTCCACCAGCCGGCTTATTTCACCCAATATATCAGCCTTGGTTACCGGGTTTCCTTTTAAAAGATAAGATTTGGGACGGCTATCTAAAGCAAGTTGCTGGAGTTCCAGCTTGTTGAGCCGGTAACTAATGGTATCAATTAATGTTTGATTACCCGCTTCTACAGTATATTTAATTTTTACCGGTTGTCTTTTACCATTTTGAAGGGTGTCTGCCACAAAGCTAACCTTTGCCCCATAATAACCTAAATGAAGCATCGATCCCTGCATATTTTTCGCAGAAACGACAGCATACCCACTATCGTATGCAGGTGGCCTCCTGATCAGGTGAATCAAAAAAAGTATATCCTTGGTATTCACTTTTGCACTATCGTCCAACTGACCATATAATTTCTGGTTTAACGAATTTCGCTGATCTTTGGTAAAATTTCCCCCATTGATATCAATATCATTGCTAAATACAAAGGGTTTATTTTTTTGATATTTTGTTGTAATAGTACAGGAAGACAGTAGCAGTGAAAGGAAAAATAAATTTTTCAAGAAACGGAACAGGTTGTTTTTATCAGGCACACCAGGTGTATAAATTATTATGAAATCAATGTTAAGCAAAACATATACCAAATATATCCAAAGTTTGCACCATAAAAAATTCAGGGATATAGAAAATGCTTTTATTGCCGAAGGTAGTAAAGTAGTGATGGAGTTATTGAATTCGGGCAATATAGTTTGTGAACATATTTTGGCAAAGGAAAACTGGCTAAAGGAAAATGAGGTGGTAATTAGAAAGCATTTCAAAGGCCCGACGGAAACAATTGAAGATTTTGAACTTGAAAAAATATCCGCCTTAAGTACGCCCAACCAGGTGCTTGCTGTATTTAAGAAACTTAAACCGGTGCCTGCTAATTTAAAAGGAAAAATTACGCTGGCATTAGATAATATACAGGATCCCGGCAACATGGGTACCATTATCCGCATTGCAGACTGGTTTGGTGTAGCAGCTATTATTTGTTCAGAAAATTGTGCAGACCGGTACAATCCAAAAGTAGTGCAAAGCACCATGGGAAGTTTGGGTAGGGTAGAAGTATGGTACACCAACCTGCAGGAATGGTTGAAAAAAAACAGGGTGGTACCGATTTATGCAACCGCATTAAATGGTAAAAATATTGGTGAGTTACATGGTTTGAAAGAAGGTATAATTTTAATAGGGAACGAATCAAAAGGTATCAGTGATGAGGTGATGCAATTGGCAAACGAAAAAATTACCATAGCAAAAAAAGGCCACGCTGAATCGCTGAATGCCGCTGTGGCTGCGGGGATTATTTTGTCGCATATATAAAAAGCCTCCCCCAACCCCTCCGAAGGAGTGGCTTTAGAGTCTTTAACTTTGTAGAGTTTAATAATAGTTGAGAAGTATTTACTTTTGATATAAAGTTTACTACTTTTTAAACAGGTGGAAACTTTATATTACCTAAACTGAATCGCCTTTACCGGCTGTATCTTCTTCACCAACATCGTTGGAATTATTAAAGTGGCAAAACAAATTGCTAACGTAATTACATCTACGAGCAGCACCTGCCACCAAACCACCTGTGCATGTGCAGCACGCATGTAATATGCTTCCTCATCTAATTTTATAAAACCGGTTTTTTCCTGCAGCCAGCAAATACCGAGGCCAAGGATGGTACCCAACAGTATACCCGAAATGGCGATGAGCGCCGTATTGTATAAGAATATTTTTTGTACTATCCAATCGCTGGCACCAATAGCTTTTAGTATGCCCGTCATCCTGGTTCTTTCCAATACGATGATGAGCAGGCAGGTTACCAGGTTTACAACAGCCACCACCATCATAATGCCAATCAATATCAGCTTGATGTCATTTTGAAGCCCAAGCCAGTCAAAAATATTAGGATAAATTTCTTTTATGGTTTTACTGTTCCAGCCTTGCGGTGTTTCTTCTTTTATCAATTGAGCGATAGTATCCAATTGGGTATAATCTTTCAGGAATATTTCATAGCCGCCAATCTCGTCCGGCTGCCAGTCGTTCATGCGTCTGATAAGATTAATATCGCAAATGCCAAACTGCTTGTCGTATTCCTCAATGGAGGTTTTAAAAGTGCCTGCTATTTTTAGTTTCCGTGGCCGCCTGGTGCCATCCTGCTGGATAAAAAAGGAGAGTAAAGTGTCATTCACCTTTACATTCAACTGGTTGGCGGTGTAATCCGAAATATTGATTTCCTTACTGTAACCACTATCTGCAAACGACACCCATTTACCTTGTGTTAAAAATGGATTCAGCCTGCTATAGTCAAATGATGAGTCAATGCCTTTTACCAGGATACTTTCGATGTCGGTACCATACGTGAGTATCACCGATTTGGTGGCATACCGTTCCACTGATTTTACGGTTGGTATTTGCCGGATGATATTTTCAACGGTATCATTTTTTGTAATGGGATACTCTTCTGCAATACTCACCCTGCTTTCAATATCCTGCTGCACACGGATATGCCCCCAAAAACTAAATACCTTATTGCTGATTACCTGTTGAAAACCATTTACAAAACTTAACGCCACAATCATTACCGCCACGCTGATGGCCGTGGCACCAATGGCCAGCCTGATGATAAAACGGGAAAAAGTATTTTGCCGGTTAAAAGCTATTCTGTTGGCAATAAATGCGGAAATATTCAATCGGCATAATTTTAGTATCTTTCAAAAGTAAATATTTTCAACACTACATGCACCTTTTTAAATCATTCTCTCTTGCCACGGTTTCAATATTGATGATATTTTTTTTGCAGGCGCAAAAAAATCCGGAGGCCATTTATAAAACAAATATAAAGGCGGTACGCCTTCATGTATATGGCGATCAGCTGGCATTGCCCGTTTACAAGCTCAACAGTGGCGACCGTTTGGAGCTTCATTTTGATGATTTGGAAGCCAATGTAAAAAGCTACTATTACACTTACCAGTTATGCGATTATAACTGGAACCCGGTCAGGCTAAGCCAGTTTGATTATATAAAGGGCTTTACCCAGCAACGAATTACCGGATACCGTTTTTCTTCCATTGCCTATACCCGTTACACACACTACCAGGTGATATTGCCCGAGGCCAATTCTCTTCCTACAAAAAGTGGAAATTATTTGTTAAAAGTTTATTTGGATGGCGATTCCACCAAATTAGCATTTACTCGAGCCTTGCTGGTGCTTGATCCAAAGTCTTCCGTAATGGCTCAGTTTATTCAGCCATTTACGCCGCAGTTTTTTAAATCGCACCAGCGTTTGAAATTTACCGTAAATCTTGAAGGTCTAAATGCATTCAACGCCAATCAACAGGTAAAAGTATTGGTGTTGCAAAATAACCGATGGGATAATGCACAGGGTAACGTACCGCCCACTTTTACCAGGGGTAATTCGCTTGAATATAATACAGAAAATAATTTTGTTTTTCCCGGAGGGAAAGAATGGCGTTGGCTTGATCTCAGAAGTTTTCGTTTGCAAAGCGAACGGGTTGAAAAGGCAGATTATAAAAAGAACGCCACTACAATTTTTGTGAAGCCGGATATAGACCGCACCAGCCAGCGCTACGTATATTACCAGGACCTGAATGGATTATTCCAGGTTACCACCTATGAAACGATTAATCCTTACTGGCAGGGCGATTTTGCTACGGTGCAGTTTAGTTATGTAACGCCCACACAGGCTCCATATCCCGATAAAGACCTGTACCTGTTTGGACAGTTAACGGATTACAAAATATATGAGGCAACTAAAATGCAGTTTAACCAGGAAAAAGGAATGTATGAAGGGACACAGTTTTTAAAGCAGGGATATTACAGTTATGGTTACATGCTGGTTGATAAAAATAACCCTGCACAAAAATCGGAGCTGGAAGGCAATTATTGGGAAACAGAAAACAACTATACTATCCTGGTTTATTACAAATCATTTACCGATCAGGTGGATCAGTTAATAGGCATTGGTAAACTGGATACGAGGACGGACAGGCCGGGGCTGAGTTTTTAATGTCGGATGTTGGATTTTCTGATTTCGGATTTATGTAGATCGTAATGAATGTAAATGTAGTAATGTATTAATGAGGAGGTCTAATTTGGGCCATGCAATTGAATACGGATGAAGCTTCTATTGCAGCTTGTTCCGGGGAAGAGCGTAGCGACGGAACTCGGGATCGCACACTTGTACCAATGTAATTCTGCTGTACGATTCCTGCCCCATTTATATAAGACAATCACTGGTGTTGTTATAGAAAAACAAAAAAATAGATTTTATTTGATTGTTTTAATTTCACTGCCATATATTTGCACCGGCAAGTCTTATACGGCCAGCTCCTGTTGAACTCCCCCAGGACCGGAAGGTAGCAAGGGTAGATGGTTGAGCGGTGCGATGTAAGTAACTTGCCATTTTTATGTCCTTAATTTTCCAGTTGCAAAGCTTGTTCAAATCAGGTTATTACTTCCCCTACTTTTTGAACGTTGATTATTTTTCATGTCATTCATAATTTCATCTGCAGTCTTTAATTTTTCATTGTCTGGCTTTTTCTTAATGTACATATCAAATTCTTTGAACAGGGCGGGGTTCTTTTTTAGAACTACTTTTATACTTACTTTTTCTTGTTTAATATTATTATCAATCCATAAAGAGTTTCCATTAAATTCACCTGTAGAAGCTTTGAATACGAGATGGGTACTGTCCAGGGGCAAATAATTACCATTTGATAATAGCCCATCAATATTAATGTAATTGAAAGTCCCTTTTTTTAAACTGTCTGTATATAGATTTACGTAAATGCTATCAATTTTTTGAGCACTGGCTTTGATCATAACAAAAGAAAATACCAGGAGAGGAAGTATGAATTTTTTCAAACTATTTGTTTTACGGAGGGATTGAAAATATTGTGCCAAATCAACCAGTGGACAGGTTATGAATTGTTAAATGGCAGATACCTCTAATTTATGCATTTTTAGCTTAAATAAAATCACAATACTGCGCTTTTTATTACCATCATTTTTTCTCTGGTCATTTCATTCATTGTGAAAGGAATGCCCCCCATACCAAGTCCTGATGCATCTCTTCCGCCGAAAGGCATCCAGTCAACCCGAAAGGCAGTATGATCATTTACCATAACGGCTGTAGCATTTAATTTTTTTACACATTCCAATGCCACATCTAAATTTTTTGTAAACACAGCAGCCTGGAAATGCAGGTTTAAACTATTAGCTGTTTTAATTGCTTCCGCTCTATTCTTGTATGCATAAATACAAACCACAGGGCCAAATACTTCCTGCGTACTTACCCGAACATCTGCAGGAGGATTTAACAGTACGGTTGGTTCATAGCAGGTATCAGATATACGTTTACCGCCACATAACAAAGTTGCATCTTTTTCAACTGCTTCATTTACCCATTCTTCCACCCGGTCCACTTCAGCGGGGGTTATAAGCGGCCCTACTTCAGTATTTTTATCAAGCGGATCACCTACGATTAGTTTTTTTACAAGACCAGCCAACTGGTTGGCAACGGACTCGCAAATATCCTCGTGAATAAATACCCTTTGAACGGACACACATACCTGCCCGGCATGATAGAATCCGCCTTTTAACAGTGCAGGTAACAGTTCTTCAAAATCCGCATCTTTTTCAACAATCACCGGGGCAGCGCCACCATGTTCCAAAGCACAACGGGTACCCGGTGCCAGTTTCGATCTTAAATGCCAGCCAACTTTGGCCGAGCCAATAAATGAAAGATAATTGATTCGTTCATCAGCCACCAGTTGTTCTGCAACTTCACTTTTACACACCATTACCTGGCACCAACCTTCGGGTAAACCAGCTTCTTCCAAAATTCTGGCAAAGTATAAACAGGAGAGAGGTGTACTGGAAGCAGGTTTAATAATTACCGGGCATCCCGCTGCAATGGCAGTAATTGTCTGATGGATTACCAGGTTTAACGGATGATTAAAAGCACAGATAGCAAATACCACACCGATGGGCTCCCTGGTTGTAAATGCAATCCTGTTTTCAGAAGCTTTATTAATGCCCATCGGGATTTGCTCCCCTTTTAACCGGGGAATGTATTCAGCTGCCAGTTGAACGCTATTGATGGCCCTGCGAACCTCAACTTTTGAATCGGTATAAGGCTTACCACCTTCCTCGGCAGCCATATTTGTCAGTTCTTCTACCCTGGTATTCATGATAGCAACTACTTTGTTCAGGATATCAATACGCTGCCAGGCGGGTAACCAATTATCCTGGTCACTAAATAGGGTATACGCTTTTTCCAGGGCATTGTCAGCTTCCGCCTCGCCCTGCACAGGAATTTCTTTTATCAGATGCTGATCGTATGGTGAGCGGACTTGTAACATGGTTTTGTCTAATTGATAATCGATTAATGGAGAATTGATAATAAGCTGTATTGATCTATCGTATGTTCTTTTGTTTCAATTCAAATGGTATTCCTTAAGACTAACGAAATTAAGACTACCAAACCCAATGCCGGAATATGAATGATCGTCAAAAAATTCAAATATAGCTTTGAATCTAAGTTCCTCCGCCGCGGCGGAGACAGGGGCCGTCTGTAAAATGTTCTGTGTCTTTTGGATGGGCAAATTTTTCTGCATTGTATAATGCTGAACCACCTTTGGGAATAGATAGTGAGTTCCATTTGTTATCGCATACCATTTTTGCAATAAATACAATCTGGCCAATATGATATGGATAATGAGCCAGTTGCCGGTTGATGGATTCCATTACACTATGCCCCATGTTACGAATATAAATTTCTTTCTCAAGGTCTGCTGTGGTTAGCGGTTGGATGGCATCGTTGAGGCATTTCCATCCTTCGTTCCACATGGCTATCAGTTCATCTTTAGTTCTTATATCATTGTCAAATTCGGCATCCCTTTTTCGCCAATCTTTTTCGCCATCGGTTGTTAAAAAATTCGTCCAGCGGGACAGCATATTTCCCCAGAGATGTTTTACAATAGTGGCAATGCTATTGCTCTCCGTGTTGTACTGCCAGAAAAGTTTTTCTTCAGGTACCTGCTCAATAGCTTTATCTGCAAGCATTTTATAATAAGCAAATTGCTTTTTTATACTTTCTAAATAATCGTTTATCATTGAAGTGGTTTTTTATTGTGAGATGCTAACTAAGTTAAAGTTTAAATATCATTCTGCGTTTCTGCTTTATATATTGGAGCCAATTATATTCCATTAGTAATGCTGGCAATAGAATACCGATGCATGTAAATCGATCTCTGAAAGAAGTCCGTTAGGGATGCCAACCTTAAAAAGAGTATACTAAAAGTTGTAGCTGGTTAAGAAAACGTTTGCAACCCAATAACCAGTTTAAATTTTCCCCTGGCTTGTGTATCCAATGGGGTATGGTTACAAATAATTCATACCGTATCTTTATTTTATGGAACATGAAATAACCAAAAAACTATTTTTTGAAGAAATTGACCTGGTGGCGGAAGATATGGGCGGGGGTGTAAGCAGACAAATTATTGCTTATGACGAAAAGCTAATGCTGGTAAAAGTAACATTTGAAAAAGGGGCAATTGGAGCGCTACATCAGCATTTTCATACACAAATAAGTTATATTGATCGGGGAGTTTTTGAGGTAACTATTAATAATGAGAAAAAACTGTTGACAGCGGGAAGTTCATTTTATGTACCGCCCAATGCATTACATGGAGTGCTGTGTTTGGAACCCGGTGTATTGATAGATATGTTTTCACCCATGCGGGAAGACTTTATACAGCAATGAAATAAAGGACATGGCGTGGATTAATTTAATTGCCGCCGCCATTCTTCGAAGCTGTTCAGCGTTTTCAGATTGACTGCTTCCACTATCATGGGAGTTACCAACGCCTGCGGTCGTTCATTTTTCCAAATTCTGAAACTTGTAGTATTGGATCATCCCAGGCGTGATTCCCCGATGAACCGGCATCAGGTATTTGCCTTCAGATCGTTTGAGGCATGGATACAAACGATATCCGAAGGGTTGTGTTCCGCTTAAAGGTGCGCCCGGAGAAATGCCTCGCCGGTGTGACATTTACAACAAATCCATCCTCCAATACTATTTCATCACCAAATCTTTTTCAATCACCTTGCCGCTGCTAAAACCCCAGTATTCAAAGTGCTGTCCCGTACCCAGGCCGGTAAAGATTTTCTTTATGCCCAATAAAGTTAGGGAATGGTAATACCCTTAAAACTTTGGAATGCCAAAGTATTCTTAAATTCTTAAATCTCAGTGTTTAAACGTGCAAATATCCTTTAATGCACTATTTTTACCCCGATAAATAAGCTACAAAAAATGGGTACTGTAAGACGAAAAATGAATCCCTGGTTCAAAAAAATCCTGTATGGTATTTTAGTGATAGGCTTGTTGGGTGCAGCGGCTACCTGGTACATTTTTAGTGAAAAATTTTCTGACACAAGCGAAACGAAAACAGATTTTACCATTAATGCGTTGGATTTGATTCATGAGTTTGAGAAAAATGACAGCCTGGCGAATAAAAAATATGCTGAAAAGATGATCGTTGTAAATGGCATGGTTTCTGAAATAGAGGCGGCAGATACAACGGTAAATATAAAAATGGTTGACACTACTTCCGGGGCTTATGTGATTTTCGCTTTTCAGCAACAACATCGGGAGGAAGCTAAAAAAATTAAGCAAGGGGATAAGGTGTCAATTAAAGGGAGTTGCAGCGGGGGTGCTTACAGCAGGATACTGGAAACAGAATATATTACTTTTAAAAGATGTGCACTCAATAAATAAAAAATAAAACAACTACAAAATGAAAAAAACAATTCTGTTCATTGCTCTGGTAGCAGCAACTGGTGCAATGTTTGCCCAAAAGAAAACAACCACTTCCGGTTCTATAAATTTTGATGCTACCACCAGCCTCGATCAACTACCCAAGGCTGAAAATAAAACCGTGATAGCAGCGATAGATCCAAAAAAAGGAACACTGGCCTTTGAAGTGATCATGAAAAATTTCACTTTCGGAAACCCAAGAATTCAGGAACACTTTAATGGCCCCAAGTGGCTGGATTCCGAGAAATTTCCTACCGCTACATTTAGTGGAAATATTACCAATCCTACTGCAGTTAATTTCAGTAAGGACGGTACTTATGATGCAGAAGTAGCAGGAGATCTTACCATTCATGGTGTTACAAAACAGGTAAAAACAACCGGTAAAATTGTAGTGAACGGCAAAGTGGTTTCAGTAAACGCTGAGTTTTCAATTAAACTGGAAGACTATAGCGTAGACGGGCCCCAGATAGGAGCCGGAAAAATAGCAAAAGAACCAAAGATTACCGTTGCAGCAGATATGCAATAAAAGGTGAATGGTAATCCGATAGCTATCGGATGGTCAATAATGAATCATCCAATAATTATGATGACGTTTGTCTCCTTTAATATTCTTGATTTATTGAATAAAAAAGCTTTTGTCCGGTAATGGCAAAAGCTTTTTGTTTTGTTATTAAAAATAAATTTAAAATAACTATTGTATTTATTTCGCAACATATTTTGTAAGGTTTGTACCGATGATCTGGTTCCAACCCAAATCAAAATTTTTCTTATCCATGTCAGGGTTGGTAGCAGGAACGCTTTCCAGTCCACGATGAGTTAGCTTTAGCCTCGTGCTGTCACCTTCATCAAATAATTCAAAAGTTACAAACGACTCTCCGGGGTATCCCTCATAACGTCAGCTATAGGTCAGCTTTTCGCCTGGTATTAATTCTGTTATCTTACAAAGATGCAGGTAGCTTTTTTTACTATCTGTTTCTCCATAAAATTGAAATTCCTATGCCAGGTCGGACTTAAAATTGTCAATATCAAAATACCATTCCTTCATTTTATTCTTAATAGTCAAAGCCTGCCACACTTTATCAGCAGGCGCATGGAAACTACGTTCCAATACGATCGGTTCCTGGTTCATAATTTATTTTCTAGATTGTTTAAGACTTGCTTTCTTTTTGCTTTGTTCCTTTGCCAGGAAGTTTTCCAATGCACCAGGTTTCTTTGACCAGAATGCCTGGTACTGTTCCGCCCAATCTGCCACTTCCCTCAGTTTTTCAAAGTGTGGCTGGCAATATCTTTCACGGCCCTGTTGTTTGATTGTGATCAACCCTCATTCTGTTTATATCCGGATATGTTTGGATATCGCCGGCCTGCTGATATCAAAATTTTCAGCCACCGAATTCAGGTTTTGGGTGCCTTTGCGATGAGCTCAATAATGGATCTTCGCACCGTATCGGCAATTGCCTGGAAAACATCTCTTCGTATATCTTTTCTTTTTTTAAGTAAACATTTGGTTACGCAAATATTTTTGCTGTTTTTTTAAATAGTTATAATCCCTACCCTGAACAGTCAGATACAGGTTCGCAATGGAATAATAAAACATTTAGCCCTCTTTCAATTCTGATATATTTTTGTACCATGAACAACGAAACGGGCAAATGGATCATTCTGATTGGTATACTCATTGTGTTGGCTGGAATAATTATTTATTTCTTTCATGATAAACTGCACTGGATTGGCCGTTTACCAGGAGATATCAGCATTGAAAAGGAGAATTTTCACTTCTACTTTCCGGTGGTTACCATGATTCTGTTAAGCGTATTGGTAACCATCATTGTTAACATTATTAAGAAATATTTTCAATAACAGGCCGATGGGTTTGAACCAAATTTTTAATGATGCCGGCATTATTATTACCAGTTGCCAACCGGTTCATGGGGGCGATATCAACGAAGCGTATTGTCTATATGGGGATGAGAAAAAGTACTTTCTGAAAGTAAATGATGCGAACCGATTTCCGCTAATGTTTGAAAAGGAAATGAATGGATTAAATACGCTTCGTGAATATTCCACTTTTACAATACCCAAAGTGATTCAATGTGGTAATGTGCAAACCAGGCAATACCTGTTGCTGGAGTGGATTGAAAAAGGGCAGGCCGGAAAAGATTGCTGGTTACATTTTGGTAGTGGATTGGCGATGCTGCACAAACAACCACAACCATTTTTTGGGTTTACCGAAGATAATTTTATCGGAAGCCTGGTGCAATATAATCCTTCACATCCCACTTGGCATTCATTTTACGCAGAATGCAGGGTAATGCCGTTGGTGAAAATTCTCTTTGATGCAGGTAGTTTCTCCATAGAGGATACAAGGAACATAGAATTGTTTTGCAAAAGGATACCAACACTTTTTCCATCCGAACCACCGGCATTACTGCATGGCGATTTATGGGGTGGAAATTTTATGATTGCAAAGGGTGGAGCAGTGGCTATTTTTGATCCTGCAGTTTATTTTGGACATAGAGAAATGGATATTGGCATGACCAGGTTATTTGGTGGATTTGACCGCACATTTTATGAAGCGTACAATGAAACCTTTCCTCTGGATAAAGGCTGGCAGCAGCGGCTTCCGTTCACACAACTCTACCCATTATTGGTTCATGCTGTTCTATTTGGGGGGCATTATGTAAGTAATGCAAAAGGAATAATAAATCAATTCTCTAAATAACTGCCGGGATGCGATCTTATAAACATTTTTTAAAAATTTCTTTAAATAGAAAAGCCGGTGATGTAAAATTCACCGGCTTTTGCATATTGGGTTCCTTAATTTGCCTTAATCACTTCATACCAAATCTCCCCGTTTTCCTGTATCACCGGTTTATATTGGGCACCATCTACAACATAGTAGGTTTCGCCTTCTACAATAAGGGTTTCATAGCCATCCGGAATACTCTCCACTATGGCACCTACCGGCGATGATACAACAGTATAATTATTATGCTGGTAATCATAGTAAGTGCCGTTGTAGTAAAAATACGGATATTGATTTACATAAATTCTACGATATCCCGTTGGCAATACATTGATATTAATGCCAATTGGCGGAGCTGCTACCCTGAATATATTGTTATATGGACGATAGTAAATTCCATCGTAATACCGGTATCCAAATCCACCAAAATTTATATTGATATAAGATGATGGGAGCATATTGAAAATGCTGTTGCGCCTGGGTGCGTACGCATATCGCCAGTTGGGATTATATGCATTATAAACCGGCCAGCGGTAATTACCATAGTTATAATAGCCACGATTTCCATTGTTGTAATTATATCGCTGGCTATTGTAAGCGCTGGTCTGCCGGTTATTATTGGAGCCAAGACGGTTGTACTTGCCTATTCCCAGACCGTTGATACTATTCCCGGGGTGGTTGTAAACATTACCAGGCTGGTTGTTATTGTTGTCATTCACCCTCGGGTTATTCCGATCACGGTTTATGTTATTGATTCTACCCGGGTTACGATTCATATTTCCCCGGGTGGTATAATCCCGGTTTGACTGGCTCTGCGGATAACGGTTATTTATACCCGGTTGATTTCGCTGTCCCCGCTCAATATCGTTTCGGTTGTTGTAAGTACGGCCAATTGCTTCCGATCTGTTTCTTGTTTCGCCACCATTCATTTGCTGCCTAATTGATTGATCTCTACCCGTACCTTGCCATGTGTTTGCATCGCCCTGGCCTCTGTCTCTTCTTCCACCACCAACCCGATCGCCCTGTGCCAGCCCATCAAATCCATAAAAAAGCGACAAAAACAGCATTGCTATCGCCAGCTTTTTTGCAGTTGTTTTAAAAATGGAAGTAAATATTCCGTTGTAAGTTTTCATGTATTTGTTATTAATGGTGAAAGTAAAATGTTTTCAATGAGTTATCCTATTATCAGAAAATTTATTAACACAATAATCCTACCCATATTATCATCTTCACATAAGTATAACATCTTTTGGAAATAGCATTCAAAATTATCTCATTGTAAAAGTGAAGTTCAAAAAAACATTTGATTGAGGTTGAAATTTTCAGCTTTATTTATTTTGATGGAAGGCCCAATAACATTCACGAATGTAGATATTTGTACTTCTTTAACAGTCGATAGGTTCCCGGCTTTACGGGTAAAAAAAATGGATAACAATCGGGTTCCGGGCTGGTCTCACTTGTTTTTTATATCATGCAAATTGTTTGGCTGTCTTTTTGTAACATCGAAATAAAAGACATCTATGCCTGACAAATTAAGTTTTAAAGGAATGTGGGAAGTGTTTAAAAATGCTTTCAAAGGTTTCGATGAAGATAAAGTGACAAAATTAAGTGGCTCCTTAGCCTACTACACAGTTTTTTCAATGGGTCCATTGTTAATTGTAATCATATCGTTGTGCGGATTATTTTTGGGAAGGGAAGCAGTAGAAGGAAAAATTTATGGCCAGTTGGCAGGCTTTGTGGGTTCTGATACCGCATTGCAATTGCAACAAATTATTAAGAACGCCTCCCTTGCAGGCAAAAGTAAAGTTGCTGCAATCATCGGTGGTATTGTACTTTTAGTAGGATCCACTACCGTTTTTGCTGAAATACAGGATTCTATCAATAGTATTTGGGGTTTAAGGCCTAAACCCAAGCGTGGATGGGTTAAGTTACTGCAAAACAGATTCCTGTCATTTTCTGTAATTGTTGGTCTTGGATTCCTTTTGTTGGTATCGCTGGGTGTAAGCAGCATCATTGATATGTTCAGCAGTTATCTCAGTAATCGCTTTCCTGAAATTACATTGGTTGTATTTTATATCATCAACGTGTTGATTACACTTTGCGTTACTACCGTGATATTTGCTGTTATCTTTAAAGTATTGCCCGATGCTTCAATTAAATGGAAGGATGTTTTTGCCGGGGCAGTAGCTACTGCAATATTATTTATGCTGGGAAAATTCGGCATCTCCTTTTATATAAGCAAGAGCAGTGTGGGTACTACTTATGGTGCAGCAGGTTCATTGGTAGTATTGCTGTTGTGGGTATATTATTCTGCACTTATTCTATATTTTGGGGCAGAATTTACCAAGGCTTACGCAATAAAATATGGTTCTAATATTTATCCCAATCAATATGCGGTAACAACAAAAACCATAGAAGTAGAAACCGGTAGCCAGTCTGTGCAAAGTAAAGAAAACTGCGAAACTGATACTAGAGGAACGGTAGCGGGCGGGCAGGAAGTTGTGATAAAGGCAAAAGAGAGTGATCAAAAAGAAAAAGAAGTAAAAAAATAATCTGTTTTCTCTACGGTTGCATTTATATTGATATTTCGGTTTGTATTTAAATTTGTCTCTTTTAAAACGATGCTAAGGCTTGGTACAAACTGCGCTTGTGGATGTCTTCGTTAAGAGTTGTTATCCGCCTGCAAAAATTTGGAATATCTTTAATGACAGATTTCTTCAGGCAATTTCGGGAAACAGTCAAACCCGCCCGTTCGGTTCAGAAGAATCAGGCATGTTGAATAATGTGTCCCATTATTTTTTCTGCGTGTACCCTGGAATTTTCAATAAATAAACTATGTGTATTCATTCCGCCGCAAATAACACCAGACAGGTAAATTCCTTTTACATTCGTTTCGTGCGTATCTTCATCATACACCGGTTTTCTTACTTCGTCAGCAGATAATTCAATGCCTGTTTTTTGTAGAAAGCTAAGATCAGGTTGGTAGCCGGTGGCAGCAATCACCCAATCATTTTCAATGGTAACCAAGCCAGTTGGTGTATTGATATCTACTTCCTTTTCTCTTATTTCTGCAATGGTAGCATTAAAGTATGCTTTGATGGATCCTTCTTTGATGCGGTTTTCAATATCCGGCTTTACCCAATATTTTACCCGGTTTCCAATTTCACTACCCCTGATCACCATGGTAACTTCAGCACCTTTACGCCAAGTTTCCAAAGCTGCATCCACAGCAGAATTACTGGCACCGGTAACCATTACTTTTTCAAAGGCATAAAAATGCGGATCCTTATAATAGTGGGTTACTTTGGGCAGGCTTTCACCCGGCACATTTAACAGGAAGGGGATATCGTAAAAACCGGTGGCTATAATTACATTGCGGGTTGAATAAAATTGCTTATTGGTTTCCACCTCAAAGTCGGTCTCTTTCCTGGTAATGCCTGTTACTGTTTCAAACAAATGAAGTTGTAATGCATTGGAAACAGCAACCCGCCGGTAGTATTCCAGCGATTCATTCCGCGTTGGTTTTGCGTTACTACTTACAAAAGGAACACCACCTATTTCAAGCCGTTCCGAAGTAGAAAAAAATGTCATGTTAACCGGGTAATTGTACAATGAATTTACAAGGCACCCTTTTTCAAGGATGACGTAATTCAAGCCCTTATTCTTTGCTTCCAAACCACAGGCGAGGCCAATTGGGCCACCTCCAATTATAATCAGATCCAATCTTTCATTCATTGAAAAATATTTTTAATACCTGTTGCCGAACTGTACCAATCTTTTGCTTTTTATTTTTTTGAGCCCAACTTTTTGATTGCTAATCGCAGAAGTGGAAGCCTAAATGAAAAAGTTAGTATACTCTGTCAGACCGATACCGATTTGCCGGTCCCAGCCTGATCGGATAGGCAGCTATAACCAGTAACTAATTCAGCAGGGGATCAGTAGTTGCAAAATCAATTTCGTTAAAATCCTTTACTATATTGTACAGCGTATCACGCTCTACCGGTCTGCGTTTTACCTGTTTTATAAGCGTTACCAATTCTTCGGTACTCATCTTCGGGTTTTGTTCTTCACTGCCAGCCATGCTGTAAATTTTTGTGGAATCATCTATGGTACCATCAATATCATTTACACCAAATGACAGGCTCAACTGCGCATTCTCTCTTCCAAGCATGGGCCAGTAGGCTTTGAGGTGAGGAAAATTATCGAGGTAAATTCTGGCAATGGCGTACAGCCGCATATCTTCAGTAATGGTTGACTCAGTTACATAACTCATGTCATTGTCATGATTTCTAAACTTCAGTGGAATAAACGTATTAAATCCACCGGTTTTATCCTGCAGATCCCGCAGCCTCCGCATGTGATCAATACGGTGCTGATACTTTTCAATATGGCCATACAACATGGTAGCATTGCTGTGCATGCCCAGGTTATGCGCCACTTCATGTATTTGTAACCAACCGGCTGCATCTACTTTATCTGCCGAAATTTGTTCCCTTATTTCGGGTGCAAAAATTTCAGCACCGCCGCCTGGCAAACTATCAAGCCCTGCTTCGTGTAACCGCTTCATACCTTCTTCCGTTGTAAGTTTTGCTTTGCGAAACATATAATCCAGTTCAACGGCAGTAAAAGCTTTTACATGCAAAGTTGGCCGATGCGCTTTTATTTTTTGCATCAGTTCAATAAAATATTCCATGTTCATCTTTGGATGCACACCACCCACAATATGTACTTCAGTAATCGGTTTGCCATCATAGGTTTTTACAATATCCAGCATCCGGTCAATGCTCAGTTCCCAACCTTCTTCTTTCTTCGCATACAGGCGGGAGTAAGAACAAAATTTACAACTGAATACACAAACATTGGTTGGCTCAATATGAAAGTTGCGGTTGAAGTAGGTAGTATCACCATGCTTTAATTCACGGATATAATTGGCAAGCGATCCTACAAAAGCGAGACTTCCCTTTTCAAATAATTGAATGCCTTCTTCATCTGTTATCCTGATTTGCTGCTGTACCTTTTTTGCAATTTTTTTGAGGTCTGAATCTGCTGTATTTTCTATTAAGGTATCAATTGAGGAGCTCATTGTAAAATATTTTTGCGAAGTTACTACAGGTGTGCCTTTAAAACAAAAGAGCTGGGATATTGTTGGAGATGATGGCTTATACTTTTGCACCAGCGTCTGCCGCAGCGGAAAGGTATTGTATGCCGCATATCGTTGATTAACAGTACTACTTTTGAATGGAGCTCCGATTAAAATCGGGTACACTGTCGGTACTGAAGTGCAATCAGGTTTGTAAAACTGGTTTCACAAAAAATATAATGATAACGCTTCGCCGTTGCCGGGACAGGCGCACTAATTCTTCACAATTCTTTCCACTACCATCTTATTCGAATAAATCATTTTTAAAATATATACTCCGCCGGATAGATTTCGGAGGTCAATAAATATTTCGGTGTTGGCATTGCCATTATATCTTTTATCCCAAACCAATTGCCCGGCAGAATTAAACACCTGGACCAACTGTAGTTCAACAGGTGGTAATACATGATGCACCAGTAATAACTGATGGGTTGGATTAGGGTAAATCAGGTAGCCCTGGTTCTTTAAACGTTGTGGCAATATTTTAGAGCTAATATTTACATTGTCCAGGTATAGATTATTTTGTTGATTACTTTTTGCTGAAAAATACAACTGGTAACTTTCAGCACCAACATGGGGCGTCAGATAAACCCTGGTTGATTTCCATTCTGTCGCACTATTTGGAGTGAAAGTGGTGGTGTTGGAATAATTTGGATCATTAACGGTTTGCAATTCCTCACCCCATTTTTTCCATACGCTGGTAAATGAAACACCACAATCCTTTGTAATCAGTACTTCCAATGTATCCAATGGCAATACAGTAGAGCCTGGATAACTGGCACCGGCTTTATAAGCGTAATCCCATGATACAAACATGGAATCAATGCTGGGATTATTAGCAACAATAGGAGTTATAAAATGATCCACTGTCTTCGTTGCATTCCCTGTTGCAGGATTATTAATCCATAATGAAGCTGCACCGGTTTTAGCTGCGGTAGCAGTTCGCTCCCAGGTTTTCAATCCATCCGGGTTTTGAATGCCCCAGTTATTGAGTGGAATATTGATGGTTTCAAAATCCTCGGTAATTGGGGTAGGCAAAGGAGAGGAGTTATAAACAGTAAAGTTTTTTCTGATGGTATCGTTGGCGGCTACCAAATCATCGAGCCCGTTGGGATCGGTTGTAAACACGGTTAATATATGCGTTCCTGCTGAAGTGTTGGCTGGATCAAGTACCAGGGAAACGCTGCTGCATTTCGGCAAACTGCCAGTCCAGTTAAATGTGGTAACTGCGCCGCCATCAACCTGGTAATTTATTTTTAATGACCATATAGTATCAGCGCCTGCATTGCGGAAACGAACTGAAGGTAATACACTATTGGTGCAAACAGCCATGGGTGGTGCATCAATAGCATCCATTACAATATTACGGGAGGCACTCGCAAAGCCTTTAATGTCGATTCCATCCACATATATATTATTTCCGAAGTCATTGTATGATTGGAAGCCGATGATCACCGACTGAAGATTTTTTTCACAAAAGTTTTTCAGAATCACTTTTTCGGATCGCCATTCCGAAACCGTTGGTATAAAATTGGCCGTTGTGCTTCCTTTTGAAGTACTCAATTCCGAGCCGCCTTTTACATAACCGGTCGGCAGCCAGGTTTTGCCACAATCCGGTGAATACAATACCAACAAAGAGTCGGATGATCCGTCATAGATTTTATAGGCCACATTAAAATTTACTTCTACCGAATCCAGTATAGCCACGTTTATTTTAGGCGACTGATAAAGGTCCCGTTGGCCAATATCCTGGTAATTAAAAGCATTTAGTATCATGCTCGCTGTGCCTGGGTTTCCCGCCTGGGTAGTTCTGCGCCAGGTTACGCTTCCTGCATTTTCATTCTTTATTGCAGAGCCGTTTGCAGGTGGAAAAGGTAATGTTTCAAAACTTTCTGTGTAAGGTAATGTAAGGGTGGTTGCTATCGTAAATATAACTGTAGTGGTATCGTTACTGGTTCTTTCATCCTGCTTTCCATTGGGGTTGGCTGTGTACACCTGCAGGGTATGCACACCCGGCACCGGAGTAAAATCCGGTGACAGGCTAATAACCTGTGAGGAAGCAAAAGTAACTAGTGTTAAATTATTTAAAATAGTGATATTGCCTAGAGGCACACCATCTAAAATCATTCCTATTTCCACTGTCTTTAAAGTATCAAATCCTATATTCCGAATGGTTATTTTTGGTGTAATCAAGGTATTACAGGTTAGGCCGGCAGCGGGTTCTGTAACCGAACCGATAGAAACATCTGTCTGAAATAAAGCCGACAATGGCAATACCTGCGCCCACCATACACCAAATCTTGAATCATTATCTGCGGTACCTAAGCGCTGGTCCGCATATTCCTGGATGGTCCATAAAGATTCATCCACCGGATCAATGGCGCTATGACTATAGTCGCCCCATCTTGCCCGGGTACCACCAAAGGTTTTATAATAGGTACTCAATCCAACTTTGTAAATGTATTCATCCATTGTGGTATTTGCTGGTGTGGAATTTGTTCTGAAACTATAAGCAGAGCTCACACTGGAAGTATTGGACGATACCGTATATCCAATGATTACATCCTCGCTTTTATTTACCGCGATGGATGGAAACCAGCGATAGTTATTGGTCATACCATCACCTATGCGTCCACGTTGTAATATATTGCCAAAGCCGCCTCCTGATGTTCCATTCAGTTGCCACCATTGCACGGCTACATTGGTAGGTGAAATTCCAATATGCTGTGCACACCATATATTCCCATTTACCATTACACCTGAACTTATTCTTGCATCATTGGTGGCCAATTTACGCGAGTCACCGGATTGTTCTGCAATATCGCCGGGTGATGATGTATAACCAGCACCTCCGGATGGAAAAACTGCTGTAGCGGTATTCCAGTTGGCATTGGGAATATTGCCGGTAACTGTTGACAGCCGTATGGTGGAACCTGCTGCATTCCAGTTTTGCAATACATAAAATGTATTCGTATTGGGATTGTTTCCATAAACGGTTACCGGTAAAGGTGAATCGCCATCGGCTGCTGTTTTTTCAATCGCCTGGGCATTGGTGCCAAAAACAATTGTACCGTTTGCAACTAAGTTGGCCTTATCCATTATAAATAAAACCGGGCCTGAAAAAGAATTAGAACCGGGAAATTTTCTTCCGGAAACGACTAACCAACGGTCGTCAAACCCAAGATAGGGATGATCCAAAGAAAAAGCTCCACCTGGTAAATTTGGGACAAATGAATACCGGAACCAGTTACCGGTAGGATCATTGGATGCTGAAACGAGTACTGCTAACCTGTTATTATCCTGTCCCCCGCAATCAATGGCTACGTAAAACCAGCGTTGCGATTGCGGATCATATTGAATATAAGGGTCACAGGTATTTGGAACGCCTGCAAACGCACCGATGCTGACGGTGGATAACACATTTCCGGATTTAGTATGCACTCTCAATAAATCATTGGTTGCTGTAACCACATGGTTCGGCCCGATGGCTCCATGCGTATCCGGGGGAATGGATAGCCCCAGGTCAGTATGTCCTAAAAAAGTTTGATTGGGAGCAGGGGAAGCTGTTTGAGGACGGTTAGGAATGACAGGGTTATTGGGAATCACAGGTCTTATATTTGCGGGTGCCTGAATTTTTATATTGGCTCCTTTCGGCACCGGCATGTCTTTCAGTCCCTTCCAACCGCCGTCTATTTCTCTTTTAGGGCAATAAGTACAAGGCCTTGATAATTCCGTATGGTCTATTTCGAAATCGGCTAATTGTTTTAAATTGATCAGAACGGGGCTTACCGTTTGAGTAAATGCAGCTATTCCAACCAAACAACATACGGTAATCAATAAACAATTTTTTTTCATCAACGCATTTTTAGCAATAGTCTTAAAAAATAAGGTACCCGGATATAGTCATGCCCTCACAATTTAATTAATTTAAGCATTAGTATGGTTGAACTATCAGGAGAGTTTTATTATTGAAATATATTTTCATCAGTACAGTCGCCTGATTTTTTTCCTGGTTCATTAAATTACCTCATCAGGCTTTAATTGAATAAATGTATATCTTTCAATTTCAAAACAATTATTTGCTTATGCAACGATTCCAGGGACTTATAGGAGTAGTTTTAATATTGGGCATTGCCTGGTTATTTTCCAACAATAAAAAAAAGATTAATTACCGGTTGGTTGTAAGTGGCATTTTATTACAGATTGTTATCGCCCTATTGATACTGAAGGTTCCAATTGTTAAATCATTTTTTCAAAAAATAGGCAGCATAATTACCCACATAGAGGCTTTTGCGAAAGAGGGGGCTGCATTTGTATACGGCGGGCTTATGGCGGATAATTTTGCCGGCGGATCCGTACCATACAGGACTCCCGGCGTATTTATTTTCGGGTTTAGTGTGTTGGCCACCATCATACTGGTTTGTGTATTGGTTGCCATATTTTATCATTTTGGCATAATGCAAAGAATAGTATCTGTGGTGGCAAGAGCAATGAACTGGGTAATGCGGGTGAGTGGTGCCGAGGCATTGAGTAATGTGGCGAGCGCCTTTGTAGGACAGGTGGAAGCCCAGGTAATGATAAGGCCCTACCTGAAAGGTATGACCATGAGTGAATTACTCGCCAGTATGAGCGGAAGCCTTGCATGTATTGCCGGCGGAATCCTTGTTGTGTATGTAAGTTTTGGCGCTAAGGCAGAATACCTGCTGGCGGCAAGTTTAATGGCGGCGCCGGCTGCATTGGTAATCTCTAAAATTGTATGGCCTGAAACGGAAGAAAGCGAAACCATGGGCAAGGTAAAACTGGAAGTAAAAACACCCTACACCAATGTGATAGATGCGGTTACCCATGGTGCCGGTGATGGAATGAAGATTTCTATGAATGTAATTGCCATGCTCATCGGTTTTTTGGGCTTGATTGCCCTGATCAATTTTTTATTAATGAAGGTGGGCATCGTATTGAACCTCAATTTTAGTTTAACGCTCGATTGGATATTTGGTAAAATATTTTCGCCAATGGCATGGGCGATGGGGGTACCAACTGCTGATGTATCCAACGTGGCAACCATGTTGGGAAAAAAATTAACCATCAACGAATTTGTAGCATTTAGCGATCTTACACAAACCATGGTTCCCGATAGCACAGGCGTATTGGTAAAAGGATACCAGAGTGTCATCTCAGATAAGGCATTGCTGATTGTAAGTTTTGCGATTTGCGGCTTTGCCAATTTCAGTTCTGTAGGAATGCAGATTGGTGGGATCGGCGCACTGGCGCCCGAAAGGAGAGCCGACCTTGCAAAGCTAGGTATGCGGGCCTTACTTTGTGGTACGCTGGCATCTTATCTGTCCGCCACCATTGCGGGGATATTGATGGGGTAGTGGTGCCGGTAACGCTCGCTAACCCTGCAAACAGCATTGATAGTTGTCTAGGAACTGTAGCATAAAACAGATGCATGACCATTTCTACATTGCCCGACTTTATCAAATCTACGGCAATAGCTATCAACTGCTAATCTCGCCTACCTCGCCTTGCGCCTTCGTCCATAGGCAACTTTTCAAATAAAAATCGGTATTTCCCAAAAATGAAATACTTTGAGCCATCAAATACCCTGATTCATGCTATCCAAACGCCCTAACCCACAACTGGTTACTATTTTTTTAGTGCTTAGCTGTTATAGTTCCCCCCAAGCTCAAACCAGTTTTACTGACAAAATCGCTGAATGGAAAACAAAATTTCCCAAAGAAGAAATTGTGGCAAATGTTTTTAAAGAGGTAATTGATTTTTCATTGAATGCCACCCCTAAAGCGGGGGAAGGAAAAGTAAAGGCAACCGTATCTTCTGAAACAATGGTTGTGCCTTTAAAAGATTTTATCAAATATGAGGACGGACTTTTTTATAATGAAGCGCAGTCTGTTGAAAATGTAAAAGTGCTGAATGTTGATAAAAAGGAAGTGGCCATTCAAAAACTCTGCGGCGATTATAGCAGTGAGAATATCTTTCACAGCGATGCGAAACTGTGCGTAGTTAAATTCCCATTGGCAGAAAAAGGAAAGCCCTTCAACTATTCCTACCAGGAGAATTATCATGATGTAAAATACCTTACTTCTTTTTATTTTTACCAGCATTACCCTGTGATCGAAAGGGTGATTCAATTTAATATTCCATCCTGGCTGGAAGTAGACCTTCGGGAGTTTAATTTTGCAGGGCATAACATCGAAAAGACATCCGTAAAATCTGGTGATATCACCACCTTTACATTCCGTATCAGCAATGCCCCGGCTTATAAAAATGAAACGCATTCACCCAACCACGCCATCAGTTATCCGCATATTATTTGTGTTACAAAAGCCTTTACAGATGCAGGTAAGCGCACCGTGCTGTTTGAAAATGTAAAAGACCTTTATGGCTGGTATAGCAGTGTTTGCGCTGATATTGGCAATGATCCTGAATCGCTGAAAGAAAAGGTTGCCACGCTGATCGCCAATAAAAAAACTGACCAGGAAAAGGTAGAAAGTATTTTTTACTGGGTACAGGATAATATTCGGTACATCGCTTTTGAAAATGGCATCATGGGCTTTAAACCAGATGCCGCACAGAACGTTTTTAAGAATAAATACGGCGACTGCAAAGGAAAGGCAAATCTTTTAAAGACCATGCTTACTATTGCCGGCTTTGATGCCAGGCTCACCTGGATCGGCACTTCTGACCTGCCTTATGATTATACGCTGCCGTCACTGGCTGTGGACAACCACATGATCTGCACCGTTATTTTAAATGGCAAACGTTATTTCCTGGATGGTACGGAGGAATACATCGCTTTAAATGATTATGCACAACGCATACAAGGCAAACAGGTTTTAATTGAAGACGGTAAGAATCATATTATTGACAAAATTCCCGAATTTGCCGCCGACAGAAATAAGATAAGCCTGGTAACTAAAATGAATATTACCGAAAACCTCATCTCCGGCAATTCAATAGCTGAGTACAATGGCGAATCAAAAATTTCGGTGCAAAGCGCCTTCGCTTCTACAAGGAGTGACAAAAAAACGGAAAGCCTTACCTCTTTTGCAAGCAATGGCAACGGTAATATTGAAGTGTCGAATATCAACAATACAGATTTTAACGACAGGCAAAAGCCACTACAACTTAAATACGATTTTAAAGCCAGTAACCAGGTGACAAAAACCGGTAATGAGTTATATGTGATAATGGACTGGGATAAGGAATTCAGGAATTGAAATTCCCGAAGACAGGAAGAATGATTACGAATTTAATCAGAAATATTTTACGACCACACAATCTGAATTAACAATCCCGCTGGGTTATAAAGTAGATTATTTGCCGGCAGCATTTAAAAAAAGTACGCCTTCCTGGTCTTTTGAAGGCGCATACATCAATAAAGGAAAGAGTATTATCTATACCAAAACAATTGTTATCAATAAACCCATTTTAAAGAAAACTGATTTTGCAGGATGGAATGCTTTTATTGCAGACATTAATAAATTTTATACTGACCAGGTTGTGTTGACAAAATAATGGTAACATTATTTTTTGTTGCCAGGCATTGTTTTTCAATTATTCATCGTTGTGTTATGTTAATCCCGAATTTCGGAACTTCCTTGTGCGGCAGTATATTGTGGAACTTTAAAAATGCTACAGGGCAAAAAAAAACACATTCGATGATCTGTCTTAAAATGCTGTCAATTATAATGTAAACAGGATACACACAACATTAGTTCTTTATTCGAATACCAAACCCAAGTATATGTATCGTTTAGCCAGCCTTCTATGTTTATCAATCTTCACCACTACATTTTCATTTGCGCAGGTACCGGCCATCGGTGATAAAATTGAAGATGAATTTAAACTAACTGTCATTCCTGAAAAATGGAAAAATGAAAGTGCCGTTATCATCGGCATGAAGGAAGAATATTTGTTTAAGCGCCAGGTGGCAAAGGGAAAGGTAACTGCGGGTGTGCATATTAGCGAATACATTCATAAGCGTATCAAACTGCAGGATAAAAATGCAGTGGAAAAATTTTCCACTTTCTATTATGTTACCATGGGAACGGATGGCAACGCAGTATACAAAGTGATTAAAAGCAATGGAAATGCGGTGGATATTGATATGAAAACTGCCATAGAAGAAGAACAGGATGTTCCGGATATTTACAAACCCATTTACTATAAGATGAAGGTAAAGTCGATGAAGATTGCCATTCCCGACCTGGAACCCGGTGATATCATTGATTATACCGTAAGTTCCGGTCTTGACTGGGATATGAAAACAGCTGGCATTAATTTTACACCCTTTATATTTTCACTATCAAATAGTTACCCCACTATTTACCAGCAATACCGCTTTACAATGGCGAATGGCATGAAGGTAAAATACAGAAGTTATAACGGAGCACCCAATATCAAGTTCGATCCAAAGGCTTCAGTTTATGGAGAAAAAGAATCTTTCATGAGCTATTTTTTCCTCGATAAGGACCGCGAAAAAACCATTGAAGAACGCTGGAGCTATTCACTACGAAATACCCCGAGTGTAAAATTCAGGGTAGTATTTTTAGACTATGAAGAAGGTGACAGAAGTTTAAGCGAAGCAACAGTGGACCGCTCGGGCCTGGACATTCAACAGGTGTATAAAGGATACGTGGGTGCTGCGTTGTACAATACAAAAATTGTAACATCCCTGGTAGCCTACACCACCCAATATCTCACAAGGAAAAAAGCGGATGGCGTATTAAAAACAGATGCAGATATTACCAGGGAATGTTACTACTGCCTGCGCAAAGTATTCCTGGAAATGTATTATAAAGGTCCCGTGCATTCAGAATTGGAAAAGTATTTTACGGGCAAAAAACTATATAAAAAAATATTGGCAGCAGAAAAGAAAGACAGTCAAAAAGAAGAAAGGGAAGACGAAGTGAGGATGAATGCGGTAACCTTTGCCACTGCACTGCGTTCATCGCTTGCAGCACAGGGCATTCAAACCGAATTGTTTGTATATGTACCCCGCACGCTGGGTACCTGGAGAGACGCTATTTTTATGGAAGAGCTCGATTTTGTAATGAAAGTGAAGATCAAGGAAAAGGCATATTTCCTGGAAGCCATCAATAATTTTGAGGCTTTCGGAACGCCACATTCCTACCTCGAAAATGCGGAAGGGTACAGCATCCGGTATGATGATGTGGATAGTTACTACAAAACAACTGTTCCTGCTTCCAATGTTGCCACCAACCTGTCAAGGGAGGAGTTTATTGTAAATTTTACAGATGCCATGGATAATATAAAAGTGGAGCGTACCAGTTCATATATTGGCACGGAAAAATCGCCTTTTATTGGGATGGCAAACCTCGACCGGAACTACCTGGATATAGATTTTGAAAAATATATTGCAGAACCTTTAAGCAAAGGAAAGAAATCATCCGAAGTGATCGTTCCGGTAAACACTAAATATGAATACGCCGATAAGGAGGAGCAGATTAAGGAAAGAAAATTGCTTTTTGAAAAGGAACTAAAAGGCAATCATGATGTTGAACAATACATTGATTTTGAATTGTTGCAAAATGGCAGGTATGGTGATACCGCAATGTTGCAATTCAAAGAAAGATTTACCCTAAAAAAGCTAATCAGCAAAGCCGGAAAAAACTTCATTTTTGAAGTCGGAAAACTAATTGGTGGCCAAATAAAGCTGGAGCCAAATGAAATGAAGGAAAGACAAAATGATATCTGGATACCTTCTGCCCGTTCCATTGAAAATAATATCAGCATTAATATCCCCGCAGGCTATACGGTAGATGGACTACAAGAGCTAAATATGAATATTGATAATAACAGTGGTAGCTTTGTCAGCATCGCAAAAGTTACAGATAACATTCTTTTAATTACCACAAAAAATGTATATAAAAATAATTTTGATAAAAAGGACGCCTGGCCAAGCTACATTTCTTTTCTGGAACCTGCTTATAAACTAAGTCAGGCAAAATTAGTATTGAAGAAAAAATGATCGTTTACTTCATGACGCCAGCCCTGCAGTATCTTTTTGTTAAGGGAATATTTTACTGAGTATATTCTTAACCAGCACAGCCATCGAAACAATTACAGCCAAATGCCCCAATACAAGGCCTGCCGTACTTTCGGCTTTAAAGGCAAATACACAACAGGTAATATGAAACAACAGGTAACAAAAGATAAAAGGCGTTTTCATAACAAATTTTAAACGTGTAGAATTATAGATACCAATACATCCTGATTGTCGGTCAAATGTCCGGGGAAGGAAACAACTTATTGGTAACTGATGAATTAAATGTGAGCCATTCTAATCCTACCTTTTATTCTCTTGCCGGATAAGACATGTTGGTAAAAAAGACTTGTGTGATTTAGGACCGGGTGAGTTCATCATAAAAAACCATGCTGCATAAAAAAACCGAAGCTCATCACTTCGGTTTTCGATTTATTAGCATCAGCGATTACTTAAGCGCTTCAATTTTCTTTACAAAATTTGATTTTGGCTGTGCGCCTACCAGTTTATCAACCACTACACCACCTTTTACAAAAAGTATTGCGGGTATGCTGGTAATCCCATAATTGGTAGAAATCTGGGGATTGTGGTCCACGTTTACTTTTCCAACGTTTACCTTGCCATCATATTCCTTTGCAAGTTCTTCAATAACTGGTCCGATTGCCCGGCATGGACCACACCATTCTGCCCAAAAATCGATTACTGATAATTTATCTGAGTCTAAAACTTCGGTTTTAAAGTTCGCATCAGTGAATTCGTGTGCCATAATTATTATTTTATTTAATTAATTTTTAGAATGAAAGACAAAAATACATCCAAATCTTTGAATATGTTGGAATGACATATTCACAATCTAATTGTCAGTGTTAATATGTTGTTTTGCCACAGGATTTCTGTAAAATCACAATTACTTTTGTTTTCTTTTACGTTTCTGACTTACAATAAAGATTCCACCATGTGCATCATAGCGATTTTCGCCAAAGATGGCAATTGTTTCGATTTTTGAAAACCGGGAGTTTTTAAAATTGAATCAAATTAACTTGGCACTAGCCTGGTAATAAAGAGACTTGCACAAATGATTCTACGCAACCAATTACGAGTAATGCAGTTTATGCTTGCTTTTAACAAGCCAGATACAGCCAACAGATAGAAAAGGTATTTCAGTATGTGCATATAAGATACCTCAAACAAATAAATAAAACATTACAAAGCGATACAGAAAAAGAAAGAATCCCTTACACTGCTTTGAATGCAAACCAGCAAGGTCCTTTTAAAATCTGAGTTTTGACATCCCCTAAAAATGAGAATTTGCCGGGATAAAAAAACCATCGATAGAAAATAAAAAAAATTAAAAAGTGAAAACTATCTGAAGTAGCTTCGCATAAAATTATCAGATAAAAACAATTGCAAAACTTCAATCATGAGTTATTTTCCAAACAAAAACCGGTACGATAAAATGCAGTATCGCCGCTGTGGCAATAGTGGTATTAAACTGTCTGCTGTTTCATTGGGCCTATGGCACAACTTCGGCCATGTGGATGTACTTGCAAACAGCCGCGCCATCCTCAGACTGGCCTTTGATAGTGGTATCACTCATTTTGACCTGGCAAATAATTATGGCCCGCCTCCCGGAAGTGCCGAAGAAAATTTTGGTAAAATATTGAATGAAGATTTTGCTTCCCACCGGGATGAAATAATCATCAGCTCAAAGGCTGGTTACTTCATGTGGGATGGCCCGTATGGTGAATGGGGCAGCAAAAAATATTTGGTAGCCAGTCTCGATCAAAGTTTAAAAAGAATGGGGCTGGAATATGTAGACATTTTCTATCACCATCGTCCTGATCCCGATACACCATTGGAAGAAACCATGACTGCGCTTGACCTTATGGTAAGACAGGGGAAGGCATTGTACGTAGGTATCTCCAATTATCCCGCGGCAGAAGCGGCAAAGGCAATTGAGATTCTTAAAAAGCTGGGTACACCCTGTTTGATCCACCAACCAAAATACTCTATGTTTGTTCGTTGGGTAGAAGAAGGTTTGCTGGACGTGCTGGAAAAGGAAGGAGTGGGGTGCATCCCGTTTTCGCCATTGGCACAAGGGTTATTAACCAACAAATATTTACACGGCATTCCCGCAGATTCACGGGTAGCCAAACCACATGGGTTTTTACATGAAGAAGATTTAAGCGAAAACCGCATCAACCAGATCAGGCGTTTGAATGATATTGCTGTTCAACGCAATCAAACACTGGCACAAATGGCACTGGCATGGTTGTTAAAAGATAATCGGGTCACCTCCGTGCTAATTGGCGCCAGCAAACCAGAACAATTGGCAGACTCACTGCATTGCCTGGAAAACATTAATTTTACTGAAACCGAATTAAATAATATTGAAGAGATATTAAAGTAAATTGCTGATGGCTGATCCAATAGATATCGGATTGTTGATGGCTGATTTAAGCAGGCTTATTTGAAGTCAATTCTGTCGGAGGTAGGTAAATAAGAGTTTAGCTTCGAGAGTAAAATTAAATAGTAACGTTATGTATTGGCGGCAATTGAACAACATTGTATGAAACTTTATGGGCTATTATATCATGGCAATTGAAAATATTCAGACCGTTCGAACGGATTGATCCGGGCTTGCAGCAAAAATCAGACATCTATAAATCAGCCATCAGACATAAACATCTTATGCATACCGAATTAACGCTTCTTGCTAAAAAAATGGATGGGGTACTTTATTATGATCAATCGCCCGAACACCACACTCAACTACTTGCTTATTCTACTGATGCTTCCGTTTACCAGGAAAAACCATTGGCCGTTGCAATCCCACAAAATGTAAGTGATATTAAACAGTTAATTGATTTTGCACGTCAGCAGAAAGCTACATTGGTTCCAAGAGCTGCAGGTACTTCATTGGCGGGGCAGGTGGTGAGCGATGGCATCGTGGCAGATATCTCCAAACATTTTAATAAAATCATTGAAGTAAATGTAGCGGAGAAGTGGGTGAGGGTACAGCCCGGTGTCATCAGGGACGACCTCAATAATTATTTACGTGCTTATGGCCTGATGTTCGGACCTGAAACTTCCACTGCTAACAGGGCCATGATCGGTGGAATGGTTGGCAACAATTCCTGCGGACTACATAGCATTGTTTGGGGAGCAGTAAGAGAGAATCTGTTAGAGGTAAATGCCGTTTTGAGTGATGGCAGCGAGGTGGTATTTAAAAACGAACCGGTTGATGGGAATGACCATACCGGCTTGAAAAAAGAAATTTATAAGGGGTTATATAATTTATTGTCCGATGAAAATAACCAGCAATTAATCAAACAACATTTTCCTAAAGAATCAGTTGTAAGAAGAAATTCAGGATATGCACTCGATAGCCTGTTGAAGATGCAGCCTTTTTCATCAAAGGGTGAGTCTTTCAATATTTGCAAACTGATTGCGGGTTCAGAAGGTACCCTGGCATTCATTACTGAAATAAAATTGCAACTGATCAATCAGCCGCCGGAAAAAACCGCACTGGTTTGTATACACTGCAATTCAATAGACGAGGCTTTGAGGGCAAATATTGTAGCGCTCAAACACAACCCAATGGCATCTGAACTGGTGGACCGCTATATTATGAATTTTACCAGGGCGCACCCGGAGTATCACAAAAATTGTTTTTTTATAGAAGGCGATCCAGCGGCCATTTTAATGGTTGAATTTATGGCCCACACTAATGGCGACGTTAACTTATTGGCACAGCAACTGGTAAATGAATTGCAGGAGAAGGGATATGGGTATGCCTTCCCGGTTTTATTGAATGGCGATACAAAATATGCATGGGATGTAAGAAAGGCAGGCCTAGGTTTACTGCGCAATTTGCCCGGCGATATTCAACCGGTTAATTTAATAGAAGATTGTGCGGTGTCACCAGAGGAATTGCCGGAATATGTCATCGACCTGCAGCGGGTATTGGATAAGTATAAAGTGAATGCATCTTACTATGCACACGCAGGGGCAGGTGAATTGCATGTAGAACCGATGATCAACTTAAAAACACCGGAAGGAGTAAAATTATTTCGTACAATACTTGCCGAAACCGTTGAACTGGTAAAAAAATACAAGGGTTCCTTATCCGGCGAACATGGCGATGGCCGGTTGAGAGGTGAATATATTTCCACCGTGGTTGGTAATGAAACCTACCAGCTTTTTAAGGAGGTAAAAAAGCTATTTGATCCACACAATATTTTTAATAAGGGCAAGATAACCGATACACCACCTATGGACGGGCACCTTAGGGTAAGTGTGGGGAAACAGCCCGGCCCGTTAAAAACAAGTTTTGATTTTTCGGGCCAGGGCAGCATGTTACGGTTGGCGGAAAAATGCTCAGGATCGGGTGATTGCCGCCGGAGTGAAATATCCGGTGGAACCATGTGCCCGAGTTATATGGCCACCCGAAATGAAAAAGACACCACCAGGGCCAGGGCCAATATTTTACGCCAGTTTTTGAGCAATCCCGAAGATGTAGATCCGTTGAATCACCAGGAAATTAAAGAAGTAATGGATCTATGCCTGAGTTGTAAGGGTTGCAAAACGGAATGCCCTTCAGGGGTAGATATTACCAAAATGAAGGCGGAGTTTTTACAGCAGTATTACGATAAAAACGGCATCCCCTTCCGGGCAAAACTGATCGGTAATTTTAGCAGCCAGATGAAACTGGCATCGCTTGTTCCATGGGGCTACAACCTGGTATTTGGTAATTCGATGTTGAGGAAGTTGGTAAACCAGGTAGTAGGTTTTCACCCGGATAGAACGATGCCCTTACTAGCCAGCACCACATTGGCCAAGTGGTTTAAAAGACGGATGAAGAATGATATTGATACCGGCAAAAAAGTGCATTTCTTCTGCGATGAGTTTACCAATTATTACGATGTGGAAATTGGTAAAAAAGCCATCCTGCTGTTGGAGGTGCTGGGCTACGAAGTGATTATACCGGATCATGAAGAAAGTGGCCGCACATATTTATCAAAAGGAATGGTAAAAAAAGCTGCACGAATAGCCAATCAAAATATCCGTTTATTGTCGGATATCGTTACTGAAGAAATCCCCATTGTAGGAGTGGAGCCATCAACGATTCTTACTTTAAGGGATGAATATATCGACCTGGCTGAAACCAGCAATAAAGAAAAAGCAAGAGAACTGGCCAGCCATACATTTACAATTGAAGAATTTTTCTCCAATGAAGCAGGCAAAGGACATATTTCAAAGGAAATGTTTACCAAAGTAAAACGGACCATTGCCGTACATGGCCATTGTTACCAGAAAGTATTATCCTCCCAGCACCATAGCAACATTATGTTAAGTATGCCGGAGAATTACCAGGTACAGTTTATTCCATCAGGCTGTTGCGGAATGGCGGGCGCATTCGGCTACGAAACGGAACATTACGAAGTATCACAACAGGTTGGCGAATTGGTATTGTTTCCGGCGGTGCGAAGTTTTGCTGATGATGTAATTATTGCTGCATCCGGAACTTCCTGCAGACACCAGATAAAGGATGGTACGCATAAGATTGCATTGCATCCGGTGGAAATTTTGTGGGATGCGCTGGCGGGGTAAATAACAGGTATTATGTTATTCAGGTTAGCCTGTGGGAGGGAGAAAAAATAAATTTGCGCAGCTTAATCTTTCCGATGTTACGTTGGCGGCTTGCGTGGCTGTGATAAGGTGAGAAAAAAGAAAAAAAGATGCGGAGCCCTTTTACGGCTGTAAGCCGATACCTCTTAGCTGTATTATAAACCCCCTAAAAAATTATGGATACTTTAATAGACAATACAGGAATTGCAGATTTGTTTGAAATGTTACAATCAAGGAGTAAAGGAGGCGTAAAATTAACTTCTTGATGGATCACTAAATCGTTCTTGATATTCTATCACTTTATTCCAATCGTCTTGGCTGAAAAATTCGCCAAAAGCTGCTTCTGAAAATAACTCAAGCTCTTGGGTTTGAGAGTTCCTTATTACTCCTAATAGACTTACCTTATCAAATAGGACAAAATCTTTTTCTTTAAGATATTCAGTAAAGGCATTTAAATAAATCAATTCGTTTTCCATAAAATATGTTTCCTACCAAGATACCACAATCTACTACATAATCTATACTGCGGGTAGTAAGTAATGCGAGCGTAGGCTTTTTTCTTTTTTCTCTGTGGCGTTGGCCTGTGCTACTGTTTAACATAATATTAATTATAAGCAAAAAGAAGTAAGATTAATTAGGGCAATTATAAGCTTTTTTGCCCTTCGTGTAACAAAACCTATTTTTGCCGGAATGCAAACGATTAATATCTCCACCAATCATATACTTTCCAATCTTAAGATTGATGCGCTCAATGAAATGCAACTGGCATCCATCAAGGCAAATGAAGAAAACGATAATGTAATTTTATTATCGTCAACTGGTTCTGGAAAAACCCTGGCTTACCTGCTACCGGTAATTCAACTATTGAAACCGGATGGGAAAAAAGTCCAGGCGCTGGTATTGGTGCCTTCACGAGAACTCGCTATTCAAATTGATGAAGTTTTCAGGAAAATGTCAACCGGCTATAAAGTGACCTGCTGCTATGGCGGTCATAAAAGAGAAACCGAAGAAAATAATTTAAAGCAATCCCCGGCAGTGATTATTGGTACACCGGGCCGTGTAGCGGATCATATCCGGAGAAACAATTTTGAACTGGGTGAAATTACCACCCTGGTGCTGGATGAGTTTGATAAATCGCTGGAGCTGGGTTTCCAGGAAGAAATGTCTTTTATCATCGGCTCATTGCCTTCTGTAAAAAAGCGAATGCTCACTTCGGCCACCGAATCGGTTGGCATTCCTGATTTTATTGGTTTCCATTCGCCGGTTCGGCTTAACTTTTTATCTGCCATCATCGAAAAAGATGTAGCAGATGAACTGGTGATCATGACCGTGAATTCACCGGATAAGGATAAATCCGAAACGCTTTTCAGGCTAATTTGTATGATTGGTAATAAATCGGCCATCGTATTCTGCAACCACAGGGAATCTGTGGAACGAACCAGTAACCTGTTAAAGGAAAAAGGCATTGTTAATGTATTTTATCATGGTGGCATGGAGCAACAGGAACGGGAAAGCGCCATGTGCAAATTTAAAAATGGTACGTCCAATGTATTGGTAACAACGGACCTGGCTTCCCGCGGACTGGATATCCCGGACATTAAATATATCATTCATTATCACCTGCCAGCCACCGCAGATGTGTACACTCACCGAAATGGCCGTACCGCTCGTATGGAAGCAGGCGGCAAATCAGTATTGATTTTATCGGAGGAAGAAAAGTTGCCGGTTTATATTACCGGAAAAGTGGAGGAAATTACCTTGCCAGAAAGACTGGAATTGCCGGAAAAACCTAAATGGTCCACCCTTTTTATAGCCGCAGGTAAAAAAGATAAAGTAAATAAAATTGACATTGTGGGTTTTTTATCCAAAATAGGCAGGTTAAAAAAGGATGATATCGGGTTGATAGAAGTGAAAGATTTCTTCTCCTTTGTAGCAGTTAGGAAGTTGAAAGTCGGCGAATTACTTGAATTAATTAAAGATGAAAAGATTAAAAATAAGAAAGTAAAAATTGCAGTTGCCAAATAAATTGGAATGTATAAAGTAAGCAATCACTATCAAGCACGACCCTTCTGATTGGCAGTAAAAGAATCAATAAAATTTTTAACGAGCTCATAAAATCGTCTGGCATCACCAAACATAAAAGAATGCCGGATCGGTAAAACATAAATCGGGTAATCCTGTAGTTCATTTTCAAATTTCTGTAGTCTTACTCCATCCTTTTCTGTGGTGACGATAATTTTATTGGGTGATTGAATCTTCCCGAATTGCTTTTTTATTTCTTCCATATCATCAATTGAAAATATGTGGTGGTCTGGAAATCGCAACATATCGTAAGAGGCGACCTGCGGAATAAGATATTCCTGTAACGGTTTCGGATTGGCGATACCGCAAACCAGCAACAGTTCCATACCCGGCGTAAAGGAAAATTCTTTCTTGCTGAAAAGATGGTAAGGTTCATTATATAAAATTTCAGTAAAAAATACAGATTGAGTTGGGCCAGGCTTTAATTCTGATTGAATTCGAAGTTTTTCATCCGGGGTTAAATTTTGCGGACACTTGGTTACAATAATAATTTCCGCTCTTTTAGCGCTATGTTTGGTGTCTCTCAAATCGCCCGCAGGTAGCAAAAGGTCCCTTGAATACAAATTTTTATAGTCCGTCAAAATAATATTCAAACCGGCTCTTACACTTCTGTGTTGAAAAGCATCATCTAAAATAATAATATTTGTTGCAGGTTTTTCGTGCAGCAACTGTGGTATGGCCACGAGACGTTCTTCACCAACTGCTACAGTGATGTCTGGAAACTTCAAATGAAACTGCATGGGTTCATCACCAATTTCAAGTGCCGTAGTATTTTTATTGGCGATACCAAAGCCCACCGTTTTTCTTTTATATCCCCTGCTAATCGTTGCAACCGCATAATCATCTTTCAAAAGCCTGATAAGATATTCTACCATGGGCGTTTTACCGGTACCTCCAACAGCAAGATTTCCTACGCAAATGATGGGAAAATTAAAGGCTGCGGATTTGAGGTAATTCTTATCAAAAAGCCAGTTTCTTACAATAATAATTATTCCATAAATAAATGAAATCGGAATAAACAGATATCTAAAGCTTTTTAACAACGATTACATTTTAATAGTTAACTAATTGACTGATATATTAATAGTAGGTTTTACTTCAATTTATTTGCAAAAAACTAAAATTCGTAAATGCCATCCGGTGAAATTCCCACATTTAACTTTACATCATATTTATTGATATCCTCTACTTCATCAATTGGGTTAAAATAGCTGAAACCTACTTTAAGACAATCTTTGCGACAATGTTTTAAGAACCGGTCATAGTAACCTTTTCCATAACCTACCCTGTTTCCATTTTTATCAAAATATAAAAGCGGAATAATGATCAGGTCAATTTCTGACGGAATCATATCTATTCCATCAACCGGTTCTTCTATATCATATTGGTTGGTTTTAAAAATTGTTTCGTCATGCACTATAACAGAAATGATTTTAGGGTGTTTTTTTACTTCCACCATTACCGGATAAAAAAGTTGTTGACCTGGATTTTTAAAGTAACAATAATCTGTAATCGTTTGTGGATCAAATTCATTTAATTTTCTAATTGGAGAATATGTCATTATTAATGAAGGAATATCAATATCTAATTGCTGAAATTTAATTAGCAACAAGTCATCCAACTTTTGCTTTAAATGCGGGGAAAGATTGGAGCGCTTTTCTTTGTAAAATGTCCGGATCTCTTCTTTTTTCATCTTGCTGGTGTTAGGAATTGATAAAATTTGATGGTGCATCTTCACACTGAGTTATTCAAAGCATGAGATGCTCAACGTTACACAGGCAAAACAAATTATTAGTAAATCAAATTATTGTGCTTCCGGATAAGTTGCAAACCAAGCCACGGATAATTTTTACAATATAAATATAGAAAAAATAGTGGTTCCATAATTACGTTCTGTCTTGTAATGCGCATATTTTTTATACTCATTTCGGGGAGTATGCTCCAAAACAAACCATCCGCCAGGTTTCAAAATTTTCTTTTCAAATATTTTTTTTGGTAACTCATCAATGGTGGCAAGTGCATAAGGCGGCCCTGCAAAAATAAAATCATAATTAACATTGGTTGATTCTATAAATTTAAAAACGTCTGATTTCACTACTTTAAAATTTGTGAACGCTAAATCCTGTGAAGTTTTCTTAATAAAATCATACATCTGGTTGTCTTTCTCTACGATGGTGATATCAGGCGCTCCCCTGCTGGACAGTTCATAACTGATGCAGCCGGTTCCTCCAAACAAATCCAGCACGGAAAGCGTTTCTATATCAAGATTATTTTGGATTACATTGAAAAGGCCTTCTTTGGCAATATCTGTGGTTGGCCTTGTGTAAGGCATTTTGGCAGGCGGATTAATTCGCCTGCCACCATGTATACCACTTATTATACGCATGCCGCTAATGAAAATAAATGACTAAAATAATGAGCCGGGTGTTGAAATATTTCTTCCGGGTATTGATAGATATCCGTCAAAGTATCAAATTGTACCTGAAGGAAATACTTGCACAATTCAATATACAACGCCGAATCTGCTTCAATCAGTCCGCTTAGTTGCAAAATGGTATCATTTACATTTACATCAAAACTTTTACAAAGTTTAAGCAGGTGAAATACCACATCTTCGGGTGTTTTGTAGTCAAAGTGTTGCATCATCTGCAATTTGCTGTCATTTACTAACAATGCCTTTAATTGCCCTTCACTAAAAATACAATATAAATGGTTTCCGGGATATTTAACAACATTGGCCATTAAGGAGTAAATATGGTTGTAGTACGCTGACGAAAAATAACGGGTAATCACCTGTTCAATAACCGCCGGAACGCCATACACATTTTGAATTGCCTGCCGGTACATAAAGTCGTACCGGTTTATCCGCTCGCCAGAATCGCCATATATCAGGTCAAGCAATGCACCATTGTCCTTTTCATGCATAAACTGTTGCGGAATCAGTATGGACGGCGCATATCCGTAAATGATATTGACCTTTTTAAATTTTTGTTTTAATACAGGTTGTTCTGCAATCACACGATGCATAAGGCCGGCTACCAATTCATTTGAAGTACCTGGTTTGAAAAGATAGATAGCGAGGGCTTTACAAGTACCGCCCTCCAAAATGATATAAGATAAACCCGGGGCATCAATTGTTAAATACAATTCAGCGTTGCTGGTATTTAAATTAGAGGGCTGTATGTAAAATGGTAGATTCAAATTTTTTCTTTAAGCAGGCAAAATAAGATATTTTTACCGACATATGGACGGTACGGGCTCAATAAAAGATTTAAAAGTAAAAGTAACGAACAAACAGATACTCTCTATTGCGTTACCTATTACCCTCGCCATATTGATACCACAAATTAATATGCTTACCAATAGTATCTTTTTGGGAAATTTAAGTACCGAGGCATTGGGTAACGCTGGTATCACCGGTGTGTTTTACCTGATTTTTGCTGTAGCTGGTCACGGGCTAAACAATGGCATGCAATCTGTTTTTTCGAAGTATGCGGGTGCAGGTGAAACGGGTGCATTCAAAATTATTTTGGCCCAGGGTATGCGGATCAGTTTACAATTTGCTGCAGCAGGTATATTGGTTACCTGGTTTATCGCTCCCATTATTATGCAAAAGGTAGCGGCACCGGGATCTTACCCTGCTGAAATGAGTTTTTTGAAAATACGAATCTGGGGGCTTCCCTTTTTATATCTTTTCCAGATGGGGAATGCTTTTTTAGTTTCGTCCCTTAACAGCCGATACCTGATGATTGGATTTATAGCGGAAGCACTATTAAATATCCTGCTGGATTATTTGTTGATCTTTGGAAATGGAGGTTTCCCAAAAATGGGATTCAATGGTGCTGCACTTGCTTCGGTCATTTCGGAAGCGATCGGGTTTGTGGTGGTATTTATTGTTTTGTATAAAACTGGATTGCAGCGGCAATATTCGCTGCTTAAAAATTACGCCTATGATAAAATAAAAACCGGCGAGATTATTAGAGTTGCTACGCCCTTAACACTGCAATTTGTAATAAGCGTGGGTACCTGGCTGGTATTTTTTATTTTAATAGAAGACAAAGGAATTGCAGCCAAGGCCATCAGCAATACCATGCGTAATGTATTTGGCATTGTAGGTGTATTTGTATGGGCCTTTGCCGGTACCTGCAATACGATGGTAAGTAATTTAATGGGTCAGAAAAAAGAGCACCTGGTTATATTGGCGATTACTAAAATAATGCTGCTAAGCCTGGGATTTTGCTCCATTATGTGCCTGGCAGTAAATCTATACCCAGGTAAGTTCTTTGCTTTATTTGGCCAGAACAAAGAATTTGTGGCCGAAGCAATACCGGTTTTGAGGATCGTAACCGCGGGGTTAATCTTTATGAGTATTGCCAACATCTGGCTGAATGGGGTAACCGGAACCGGAAAAACCCGGATGAACCTGGCCATAGAAATAATTGCCATTATAGTATACATGAGTTATACCTGGATATTTATGGAGATACATTACATCTCCCTTGCGATGGCGTGGAGTAATGAACTGATATACTGGACTACCATCTTCCTGGCATCTTTTATTTACCTGAAAAGCGGAAAGTGGAAAATCAAGTTGCCTGTTTCGCAAACCTGAGTGAGTTACAATGTCTATTAATTCATTTTTCAGATGCAACGAATTGGCATAAAACTGTCCCCGTAATTTACCACCCAATGTTTATGCTCGCTCAATATCAGAAAAAAATTCTATCAGCCGATAAGCCGGATTCTGTGGTCCCGATAAAATCGGGATGGCCATCATTTATCTTGCCACAACATTACTGTTATGATCTTGCTGCCTACCCTCCAACGTTGCAGGGATAAATCCCGGCATTGAACGAGCCGCTCTCCTACGCTGGTGTACATGGCATTACAGCACACAAGGTTTACCCACTATTAAGGTTACCAATAATAATCGTGAGCTCTTACCTCACGTTTTCACCCTTATCCCCTGTTGCCAGAAAGACGGTTATTTTCTGTGGCACTGTCTGTTTTCGCAATGCTGCGAAACCCGGCGCTTAACCGGTATGTTGCTCTTTGCTGTCCGGACTTTCCTTCCTCCCGTAAGGGGAGAACGATGGCCTGGCTGATAGAACTACGAAGATAACAAAAGGAAAGCCATTACCGGATGATATCGGATTTGGGGTGTAGAATACCGACTGACTACCCCACCCTATGAACAATGAGACAAAACACCAGTAACTTATTGACTCCAGTCCTGTGTCTATTAATTACTTGTGTCGTTTATATTTAATGCAACGTCTCCAAAAGTGAAAACATGTTGTTAGTTTTATTGCCATAGCTCCTATTGGACTAATCATTATTTTAAAAAGAATTAGCACTAACTGGCCCTATTATCTGACAGCGTTAGTCAATTTAGATCATAAAAAAATCCTGGTAACCTTGATTACCAGGATAAATAAAAATATGATACCCTTGCCTATTGAACAATTATTTTCTTAGTATATGCTCCTTCGGGTAAATAAACCACAATGATATAAACGCCTTTACTCAGCCCGGGTAATGATAGCCTATATATTCCATTGGCGGTATTGATTTCATTTTTTTGCAATAGTTTTTGTCCTATCCCATTAACCAGTTCTACGGTTGCTTTATTATTGGTACCCTTTATAAACAGGTTTACATAATCCTTTGCCGGGTTGGGATTAACGGTTATTGAAATTCTGGACCCAGGTTTCAATCTTGCGTTGCGAACCTGTGAATATACCTGCCGGTTATCAATATCAACCTGCAGGATGCGATAGAAATAGGTAACATTTGGCTGAACAAAATTATCAGTAAAATTATAGGTGGTTGTAAGCGGCGTTGTACCGTTTCCGTCAACCCAGCCTACCTGGCTGAAGCTGGTACCATCCAGGCTTCTTTCTATAATGAATCCTCGGTTGTTGATTTCCTGCGAAGTACTCCAAACTAGTTGAATGTTTTTTTCTAGTGCAGTAGCCTGAAAACTAATCAAACTCACCGGCAAACTGGTCAATGGCGAAACCAGCATAAACTGGGAAAAGCCTGTAAAATTAGCGGTATAAGTAATATATCCACCTGCCACATTTTCTAACACCGTTGGCGTTATTAGCTCTGCATTGCTTTGGTTCAATGTACTGCTTAACGAAACGCCGTCCTTTACTTTTAAAATCTTAAGGTTTAACCTGTCTGCTCCCCAAATTGCCAACTCTGCTGTTGTAAAATATAAAGTACCCTGGTATGCTACGGTATTGTTTACAACTGAAGGACTAATCTTGAATACCTTTTGAGTGCGAAGGTAACTACCGGCCGCAGTCGTTACCGGAACAGTTCCGGTGCCAGCCTCTGTTATCTGCGCAGTTAGCCCCGTGATATTTTCGGACGCATTTTTGATAACGCTGATTACTTTATTACTGATACTTTTGAAGTTATTGGTTGTGTTTCCTGTTCTGATATCATACGCAAAACTACTGCTTATGGTGGTTTCAACTTGATAAGGATTGGCGGTTAATATGATATCATCTACAAGGAATGGAGGATCATCCCCTGTATTATTATCATTATACCATCTGAATCCAATTGAAAATTCTGTATCCTGAACATTGTTTGGCAATAAAATATTACCGGAATTTGTTATTGACGGTGTTTTTACGTACACATATGGAACACCAACGTTATTACTCAATGTCGTAAAATTTGCATTATCAAAAGAATACATCAGGGAGCCAAAATCCCAAATGCCATCAGTATCCTCTTCACCATTACATTTATAGTTAAAAGACAATGTTGCATTTGTATAACCGGTTACATTCAACTTTGGCGTAACAGCTACAGTCCCCGATTCCTGATCAATCGAATAAGAAAGTGGCTTTGTGCTGTTGTTATTGGTGATATACAAAGCCTGTCCAATAACATCCAACCCGCCATTACCCCCTACATTCCAGACATTAGGTCCCGGCGCAGTTGGCAGAAATGAGCCAGTGAGCCAGCCAGAAGGGAAAAACCCTCCTGTTGTTCCAAAATTTTCGGAATAAATTGCTACTGGATTATTTCCTACAACTACGTTGTCATTATCCTTGATAGTAATAGTTACGCTTTGTGCCGAAAGGGCGGTTCTTACACCTGAACCAGATATGGAGTAATTTACAATTACGGTTTTATCACCATCTACTTCCGCATTATCAAAAACCCGGATTCGTACATTTTTGTAATTCTCGCCTGCGGCAAAGGTTAATGAAGGCGTTAACAACTGGTAATGAAAGTTATTTACCGCAGTGCCAGTCGCTGTTACATTGACAGTGGCCGCCCCGCTTGCCTTATCATCTACATTGAGGGTCAAGTTTACATCGCGGTATCTTGGGTACGTACCAGTGGTGCCGGATTCCATCACGCTTAAAACACCGCTGCAATTAGCAAAAGATATTCTATTGGTACCAGCAACGGGCACTGCTCCCACACTGGAGGTAGTAAGTGACAAACGTCTCGGGCTGTTTAACATTACAATTTGTACCCGGTCAGCCTGGTTGGAAGTAAATGTATTTAGTACGATATCATCGCAGTAATCCATATAATTTTCAAACATTTCATCGGCGGTACCACAACTATTAGATTTTGGATGGGTAGGTACGCCGTAATTAGCTTCGGTGTGGATAGGGGTATCAGTACAAAAATCAGTGCCGCAGTTGCTATCGCCCCAGATATGCCTCAGACCTAAAAAATGGCCTGCTTCATGGGCCATCGTTTTACCCAAGCCATACTCGTTATTGCAATTGTTGGGGAAAAATGAACTGCCGACCGTACTGGAAAGAATAACTATACCGGCAGTATTATCGGTTTCATTGTTATTAAGCCCTGCTAAGGTAGAACTGGATGGAAAAGTGGAGTATCCCAAAATATCGGTTGATCCGCTGGTTAAATTCGGAATTACCCACACGTTGAAATAATTATTTGAGTTCCAGGTTGAATTTGGTTTTACAGTGCCATCAATATAAGAAGGATTCCAGCCGCTTGCTGCATAACTGTTCCAGGATTTTGCATTCCTGTCAATCCGATCGATGCCTGGCTCGGCAAGTACATTGTTAGTAGGATCCTTTTCCGCCAATACAAACTGGATGCCGGTGGCCGTTGCGGAAGCGTACTGGCTGTTGGAAAGATTGCCAAAATCTTTATTAAGCTGAAGCATCTGTTCCTGGATATTGATGGCACCCACATTAGGCGATGTACCTACTCCTTCGCCATTGTGTATAATATGAAATACAACGGGAATGGTATAGTTAACTGTTGCGGGACGTTGTGCGAATTGCTTTCTCTCTTTTATTTTCTGATTCATCCAACTTTCAAACTGTGCATCCGTTTCTGCTTTGGGGTGAATTTCCCTGAGTTCATTTATACGTTCTACTGTGTAACAGCGAAGGGGTTTCTTTGGAATTGGTTTTAGTAATTTTTGTGCGGAGGAACCCAGGCACGAAATTGTAAAAACCAATACCACAGTTAGTTTAAAAAATTTCTTCATATTCCGGAAATTAATTTTGTATGGATGAATTATAAGCAATTGTAAATTAAACATTTTTCTGTTTGTACAATATTAAAACTTACATTAACGAAATAAGTTTATCTGTAGTTTTTTTAAAATTTTAAAAATCAGTTCTCCATTTTTATCAAACTATATCCAGCGTTGTACCATGGTTAAAATATAAGGGAAAGTATCTAAAAAAGAAACGACTAAACCAGGTAAAAGGTTACCGTTAATAAGAAGATTGAAATTAAATTTTAAGAGATTTGTCGCATTTAAATTAATGCCTTTCAACCCCGATTTACAAAAAGCCAAGATCCAGTTTAGCTTCCTCACTCATCATTTCCCTGTTCCATGGCGGATCAAAAGTGAGCATCACATTTACATCAGTTACCCCTTCCACCATACGAACCTTTTGATCAACCTCCATAATAATTTCGCCTGCTACCGGGCAGCCGGGTGCGGTTAAGGTCATCTTGATATTTACAAATCCATTTTCTTTTATATTGGTTTCGTACACCAGCCCGAGCTCATAAATATCTGCCGGCATTTCCGGATCGTAAACTGTTTTTAATGCCTCTATAATCTTTATTTCTGTTTGGATGGTATCTAACATATCAATTTAGATTTTCTTTAGACTGTAGTGCGATTGCGTACATTTTCATTTGTTTGATCATCGACAATAACCCGTTTGACCTTGTCATAGAAAGGTGTTCTTTTAATCCGATTTTATCAACAAAATAAAGATCCGCTGCAACAATTTCTGCGGGTGAGTGGTTAGAGAGAATACGCACTACCATACTTACCAAACCCTTTGTAATAATCGCATCACTATCGGCACTGAAAAGAGTTTTATCTTCTTTAAAATCAGCGTGCAGCCATACTTTTGCCTGGCATCCTTTTATCAGGTTTTCATCCTTCTTATGTATTTCGTCTATCAGGGGTAATTCCTTTGCCATCTGGATAATATGCTCATATTTTTCCATCCAGTCGCCAAAGAGCGAAAACTCTTCAATCAGTTCGTCCTGTGTTTCGTTAATTGTCATCTGTTTGTTGAAGGTTGATGGTTGATGAAGGTTGATGGTAGAAGGTAGAAGATTGATGGTTTATGCCAGCATGGAGATGGCTTTCTTAACAGCTTCGGCTAATGAATCAATCTCTTCCCTGGTGTTATAAAACGCAAATGAAGCCCTGATGGTACCCGGGATGCCAAAGAAATCCATTAATGGTTGTGTACAATGATGGCCTGTCCGAACCGCTATACCGAGTTTGTCGAGTATCAACCCTACATCATAAGGATGTAATTTATCAATGATGAAAGACACCACGCTTGCCTTGTTATCTGCCGTACCAATTAATTGTATGCCGTCAATTCCCGCTAATTTTTCGGTGGCGTATTGCAGTAATTCATGTTCGTATTGCTGAATATCATTCAAACCAATTTCATTCACATAATCAATAGCTGCGCCCAGGCAAATGGATGCTTCAATATTTGGTGTGCCCGCTTCAAACTTAAATGGTAATTCGTTGAAGGTGGTTTTTTCAAAACTTACGGTCTTAATCATCTCTCCCCCACCCTGGTAAGGCGGCATCTGGTTCAGCCATTTTTCTTTTCCATACAATACACCTATACCTGTGGGGCCATATAATTTGTGTCCTGAAAAAACAAGAAAGTCAACGTCCAATTCCTGAACATCCACCGCAATATGCTGGATAGCCTGCGCAGCATCCAGCAACACCGGGATATTTTGCTCATGCGACAGTTCAATAATTTCACGAACAGGGTTAATGGTGCCCAGCGAATTGGAGACATAAGTAACCGCTACCAGTTTTACCTTTTCGCCCAGCATTGCTTTAAAACTATCTATCAATAATTCTCCTTTTTCATTGATGGGAATTACTTTCAACAACGCACCTTTTTCTTCACAAAGCATTTGCCATGGAACTATATTGGAATGATGCTCCATAGCGGAAATAATGATCACGTCGCCGGATTGTACAAACTGTTTTCCATAACTGGAAGCAACCAGGTTAATACCTTCGGTAGTACCCCTGGTATAGATTACTTCGTAATCGTTTTTTGCATTAATAAATGCAGCTATAGTTTTCCTGGAAGCTTCAAACGCATCGGTGGCCAACTGGCTCAGGTGATGCACTCCCCGGTGGACGTTGCTGTTAAGACCGGTATAATAATGCTCAATGGCTTTAATAACCTGCCATGGTTTCTGGGAGGTAGCCGCATTATCAAGGTAAACCAGCGGCCGGCCATTGATGCTTCTGCCAAGAATCGGAAAATCTTTTCGAACCTTTTCTATATCTAAGGTTGGCTGATATGTTGTAGTCTCTGTCCTCATGTTTTAAAAATCAATTATTGCGTTCATTTTTCTGTGTTGTTCCTTTCAGTATTATTCATTATCATCATTCATCTCCTTCATTAATCATCATTCATCAATTATCATTCATCGTTCACTACTCATCACCCATCACTCATCATTCATCACTCATCATTCATCACTCATCACTGATCCTCCCAACCCCTCTTCAATTAAATGATTGATATAAGCCTGCACGGCCGGTAAGGGAACCTTCTCCGTAACATCATAAGCAAATGCATGAATTAATAATGCCTTTGCTTTATCCTCCCCGATTCCCCTGGCTTTCAGGTAAAAAAGCGCATCTTCATTGAACTGGCCGATTGTACTGCCATGGCTGCACTTCACATCATCCGCAAAAATTTCCAGTTGTGGTTTAGAATCTACTACCGCTGTTTTACTCAGCATCAGGTTATTGTTCTTTTGAAATGCATTGGTTTTCTGGGCATCTTTTCGTACCAGTACTTTACCATTGAATACTGCTATGGCTTCGTCCTTCATTACACCTTTATACAATTCATTGCTATAGCAATGTGGTTTCAGGTGGTCAACGATCGTGTGATTATCTACTAATTGCCTTCCCCCGGCGAGGTAAATGCCGTACAGGTGGCTTTCAATGTTTTCGCCATTTAATGATACGTTCAGATTATTTCTTAATAAGCCGGTTCCGGGAAAGGATGCTTTATAATTATTATACCCGCTGGATGACTTTTGTTCGATTTGGGTATGATGAATGTAGCTGGTGTTTGGATGACCTGTCTGAATGTAATAATGTTTCAACTGTGCCTGTTCTCCTACCACTATTTCTGAAACATTATTTACTACCAGTTTTGCGACGTCGTTATTGCCGTCTACAGATACAAAACTTTCAATAATACTTATTTCGGCATGAGCTCCAATTACAAACAGGTGACGTGGCTGCAAAAATAAATTGCTGTCAGCAGTAGTAATATGGATGATGTGCAGCGGTTTGTCTGCAATAGCTTTTGCTGCCATTTCAATAAATAAACCATCCCTGTACAGGGCGGTATTCAATGCGGCAAAATGATTTTTATCTAAGTCTATATACTTTCCAAAATGGGATTGGAATGCAGGTTGGTTGATGGCTGATGAAAGCGTTGAAATATGAATCGCCTCGCCCGGAACAATATGAGAAAGTTCAGCCTGGTACTGACCATTCACCATTATAACCTGATAACAATCCAGTTTTGGTATGGTAGCTTTTGCTATTGCCTCATCCAATCCAGGTAATGGTTCATCCGTTGGTTCGGTATTAAATTCGCCTTTTAAGAATGGAGCAAGGTTGATATATTTCCAGTCTTCTACTTTTGTTGTTGGAAAACCATTCAGCCGGAATTGCTCAAAAGCAGTTGCCCTCAATTGCTGCAACCTTGCAGGTTCTGAAGATGCAGATAAAATAGACTTTAACTCAAAATCTGCAATCAACTGATCGTATAATGAATTCGTTATTTGTGTGATCATGGATATTAATTTATGCCAGTTCCTTTTCCTTTACTTCTTCTTTCAGCCAGTCGTAACCTTTTTCTTCCAGTTCGAGGGCTAACTCTTTGGAACCTGTTTTGGCTATTTGTCCGTTGTACAACACATGTACAAAATCAGGAACAATATAATCCAGCAAGCGTTGATAATGGGTGATCAATACAAAGGCGTTTTTTTCGGAACGAAGCGTATTGACTCCTTTTGACACAATCCTTAATGCATCAATGTCCAGACCCGAATCAGTTTCGTCGAGGATGGCCAATTTGGGATCGAGCATAGCCAGTTGAAAAATTTCATTTCGTTTTTTTTCGCCTCCTGAAAACCCTTCATTTAAAGAACGGTTAGTGAGCGCTGCATCAAACTCCACCAGCTTTTGTTTCTCTTTCACCATTTTAAGGAATTCTTTGGCTTCCAAAACCGGCAGATTGCGGTAGGCCCTTATTTCATTCATGGCGGTTCTTAAGAAATTGATATTGGAAACGCCCGGGATTTCTACCGGGTATTGAAATGCTAAAAACACTCCCTCTCTTGCCCGGTCCTCCGGTGATAATTCCAGCAGGTCCTTTCCATCCAGCCATACTTCACCTGCTGTTACTTCATAGTTATTGTTTCCGGCCAAAACGGAAGCCAATGTGCTTTTACCGGAACCATTGGGGCCCATGATGGCATGTATCTCACCCGTCTTCACTTCCAGGTTTACCCCCTTCAGTATCTCCTTTCCTTCTACCGATGCTCTCAGATTTTTTATGATTAACATATTGCTTGTTTATTTTTTTTTGTTGGTTGTTTTTAATTTGAATAGCAGATATGACTGGCCCAAAATTTAATCCTCCAAATCAGCATTGAAACTTTAATGAATCAAGTATGTTCATTAGGCGTCTGTTCAATTATTTTTAAATTTGAAGATGGTGACCCCTACCCCACACTTCCTTCCAGTGAAATTGCAAGCAGTTTTTGTGCCTCCACCGCAAACTCCATCGGCAATTGGTTCAACACTTCTTTTGCATACCCGTTTACAATCAATGCCACCGCCTTCTCTGTTTCAATTCCGCGTTGATTGAGGTAAAATATCTGGTCTTCCCCTATTTTGGAAGTAGTGGCTTCATGTTCTACAATGGCCGAACTGTTTTTTGATTCGATATATGGAAAAGTATGTGCCCCGCACTGGTCCCCTATCAGCAATGAATCACATTGTGTAAAGTTGCGGGCATTATCTGCACCCGCTCCCACCTGCACCAGCCCCCGGTAGCTATTGTTTCCCTGGCCTGCAGAAATCCCTTTGGATATGATCCTGCTGCGGGTGTTTTTACCAATATGAAACATCTTGGTACCGGTATCAGCAATCTGTTTGTTCTTGGTGAGGGCCACGGAATAAAATTCACCGGTTGAATTATCCCCACGCAAAATCACGCTTGGATATTTCCAGGTAATAGCTGAACCCGTTTCCACCTGTGTCCAGGAAATTTTTGAATTAACCCCTTTACAAATTCCCCGCTTGGTAACAAAATTAAAAATACCGCCTTTTCCATCCTTATCGCCGGGATACCAGTTTTGTACCGTTGAATATTTAATCTCTGCATTATCCAATGCAATCAGTTCTACCACTGCCGCATGCAATTGATTCTCATCCCGCATGGGTGCCGTGCAACCTTCCAGGTAACTTACATAACTGCCTTCGTCGGCAATGATCAGCGTTCTTTCAAACTGACCGGTATTTTGTGCATTGATGCGGAAATAAGTAGATAATTCCATCGGGCATCGAACTCCCTTTGGTATATAGGCAAAGGAACCATCGGATACTACCGCTGCATTGAGTGAGGCAAAAATATTATCTGTGTAAGGCACTACCGTTCCCAGGTATTTTTTCACCAGATCGGGATAGTCTTTTACTGCATCACTGAATGAACAGAAAATAATCCCCAACTCATGTAATTTTTCCCTGAAGGTGGTGGCTACCGATACACTGTCAAATACCACATCCACTGCCACGCCGGATAATGCTTTTTGTTCGTTTAAAGGAATGCCCAGTTTTTCAAATGTTGCCAGTAATTCAGGGTCAACCTCATCGAGGCTATTCAGCTTTTTCTTCTTTGTAGGAGCTGCGTAATAGGAAATTCCCTGGAAGTCAATTGCCGGCATTTCAAAATTCTGCCAGTGCGGCATCTCACTCTGCTGAAATTGTTTCAAGCCTTTCAGCCGCCATTCCAGCAACCACTCCGGTTCGTTTTTCTTTGCCGAAATAAATCGAACGGTATCCTCATTCAAACCGTTGGGGGCGATATCCATCTCGATATCCGTTACAAATCCATATTCGTAAGCCTCCGTGGTTAATTTTTCCAGTATATCGTTGTTACTCATAATAATTTTTTCATTTCGGTTGTAAAATTACACCGCAAAACTTTCACCACAACCACAGGTTCTTGATGCATTTGGGTTGTTGAAAAAAAGTCCTTTGCCATCCAGCCCGCCGGTAAAATCCAATTCCGTACCATACAGGTATAATAAACTCTTCCTTTCCACTACTATTTTTATGCCTTTATCCTCAAACACCTGGTCGCCATCTTTTGTTTCTGTATCAAATTTCAATTCATATTCAAGTCCGGAACAACCACCTGCTTTAATTCCTACCCTTACAAAAGTCGCTGTATTTTTATAATTCTCCGCCAGTAAACGGCTGATATAGTCCCTGGCGTTGGTGGAAACAGTTATCATAGTGAGACATCATTTAAAATTTACATTCAGTTAAACATGTAAAATTAACAAATAAGCGGCGGGTATGTTGATTCAAAGGTTTCGAAATGAGAAAATATGAATGCAGAATGTCAAGAGTAGTACGATATTCAATATCGATTACTGAAATTTTAATTAGTCCCTGGAGCGGCTATTCGTAAGGAAAACGACATTGATTAATTAGAGAAGTATCATTTTTTACACAAAAAGGTTTTCCCAAAAGCAATTTTAATTTGCAATGCGATAATGAATTTCATCTCTGAAAACAGATGCCCTGGTTCAACATCCTATGTCTACAACCATGCATGAATACTCGTCGGCTGGTGACGAACACCCGATATAAAAATTGGGTATAACGACACACCCCCTAGAAGTTATTGTATTTTTACAGGCATGAATTATATTCATCTTAAATGAATGAAAGGTATTGGCCTGCAGATTCGTTGCGGAAAGGAATATTTCAACTCCGTTAATTTGAAAATAACGTACACTGATATGTTCAACCTGGAACAGATAGAAAATAAAATCACCCAATCCGGCTGGTGGCAGAAGGCGGCGCATACTGTTGATTGTCACTACAGCAACACGAGCGGAGTTATGCTGAGTCATCACCTGGAAATGGTATACCATAATATCGGGTTAGTTTTCGAACAGCCGGAAACTGGATTTTATGGCAACCTGTTTGATTTGGTGCGGCAGTTGAAGATAAATAAAGAGGAGATCAGGAATGAATTAAAAGTGATTGCGCTGCTACACGATATTGGAAAAACCGAAGAAGATAAATCAATGGTGATATCGCATCCGATCACCGGAAAACCAGCACACAAGCGGCATGGGCTGGTAGGTTTAATGGCGGCCATGGAAATATTGGGACCAGATTTTGAATCAATTCCAGTAATGAAAAAACATATTTACCGAACAATAGAACTGCACGATATATCCTATGGTTTGTTCAGGGAGTACAAGGCCAACAGTGATATTCCCGGTTATGACCGATGGAGCTATATCAATAACAAAATCAATTCATCCCCGGCTGCCGGTTTAATTTACCTGCTTATTTTTAAACTGGCGGATATTCATGGACACGACGACATTCACGATGTACTATGGTTTTACCATACCGTAAAAGCCAATTACTTTGATATATTGAACATTGAATTACCCATACCCACGGAAGCGGATATACGATAAGAAAGATAGATTAAGGTGAATGGCAGTGTGTACTTGTTACAGCCGTTGGTATTTTAGTGTGCCGGCTTTATGAATATAGAAAGCCTGGCTTTACTTTCCATCTGTAACGCAGTTGTTTTTCAACTTTACAGCAAAGTATGAAAATGGAGTAACCGCGGTTGCTAAAAACAGTTGGGCCAAACATGGAGGTATGGATGATAAAAGTGAAGAGTATGGAACCAGCGGCGTGGTATATGCTGACCTTTTTATGGGTAATGCTGCAATTTCGTATAGCAAAACCGGCTACGATTATGCGATGGAAAAAGCCGATACCACTATTGGCTGGAGTTTTACCGTATTTGAAGAAGTTTTTAACCAGGGCTATCCGTATGAACTGAAACATTTTATTGAATGTGTTCAACAGGATAAACAACCATTGGTAACCGGTGAAGACGGACGTGCAGTGCTGGAGATTTTTACGCCGCATACGCATCAGCAAGAGAAGGAAAAAAAATAATGCTCCCCTTCATTCCTGTGGTTGCGAGGCCCATTGACCTTTGGCTGTAAACTAACGTTGAACCATGGCACTGATCTTTACGCAAAAAAACAAAGTTGCGGGAAAATGTTTTTTTGTTGCATTCTATTTTGCTAACTTTTGCGTCTTTTCAAAAACGAATAATCAACCCGAAAATTTATAAAATCATTAGTATGAAAAAAAGTACAGGCGCAATGCTGGCAGGCATGATGTTTTTACAGTATTTTATCTGGAGTGCATGGTATGTTACGATGGGCACTTATATGAAAGAAAACCTGCATTCTTCCGATGTGCAAATTGGCGCGGCGTTTAGTGCCCTGGCTATTGCAACGATGATTTCGCCTTTTTTTGTTGGCATGGTGGCCGACCGTTTTTTTGCCGCACAACGCATTATCGGTGTGTTGCATCTGGCAGGTGCGGGCCTGTTGATGCTGGCCTCCACCATCACAGGCAATACTACTTTTTATTGGATCATTCTTTTTTATTCGCTGTTGTATATGCCCACTATCGCTTTAACAAACAGCGTGGCATTTTCCCAGATGACTGATCCGGGCAAACAGTTTCCCTGGATACGTGTATTTGGAACCATTGGGTGGATTGTTGCGGGCACCCTGGTTGGCGGCCTGGCAATTGAAAAAACCGCGGCTACTTTTCATATCGCTGCCGGAGCGTCCGCAGTATTGGGGTTATATAGTTTCGCATTACCCAATACACCGCCAAAGGCCCGTTCGGCTGATGTATCTGCTTCAAAAGCATTGGGTGCCGAAGCCCTTGTTTTATTGAAGAGCAGGGCTTACCTTATCTTTTTTATCGCTGCTGTGCTGATTTGTATTCCACTGGCATTTTATTATGGATTTGCCAATCCCTTCCTCAATGAAGTGGGTATGAATAATGCAGCAGGTAAAATGATTTTAGGACAGGTTTCTGAAGGAGTTTTTATCCTCGCCATCCCATTTTTATTTAACAGGATTGGGGTAAAAAGAATGCTGGTATTGGGCATGAGTGCCTGGGTAATCCGCTATATCTTTTTTGCCTTTGGATATTATGATCCGGAAAGCTGGATGTTGTATGCCGGCATTATTTTACATGGCATTTGTTATGATTTCTTTTTTGTGACGGGCTATATGTACACCGAGAAAAAAGCCGGTGACAAAATTAAAAACGCGGCACAGGGGCTTTTCACTTTTGCAACGTATGGTTTGGGAATGTTTATCGGCACCTGGTTTTCCGGCTTTATTGCAGAACGCTACCAGGCTGGCAATACCCACGACTGGCAAAGCATCTGGCTGGTACCCGCTGTTATCGCCGCTGCCGTGTTACTGTATTTTATTGTCTTTTTTAAGGAAAGGAAGGCGGATGATTTATCTCCTGAAACTTAAATTGGAAAGGGGAACATCACATTGATAAAATCACCAAAGGATGAAAGATTTTAAATATCTAAATTGTTGATCGAAGAGGATAGGGCAATCACTTTATTATTGGCACCGGTGAAAAGAAGGCGGGGATATTTCATGTTGTCATTTTTTATGACTTCTATTTCAATAAGGCTTTCAGGAAACAGATACTTTTAGTCAGTAGTATTGGGTATTGAGATATGGTCAGACGAAGCCCTTCAGACCATTAATCCGGCTCCACGGTTTCATTTACTACTTTTATTATCATCCTCTGCCCGGTTCCATATTTCCAAACAGGGGCAATACTCTTTAAAAATACAATCCGGCGCATAACCGGTACAAAAATCAAAACCAATCATTCCGCTGTTTACAATATTCGTTTTTGAGTTTAGGGTATCAATGGTTATTTTGTAAGCGATTGGCACTGGCAGGGCATCGGGCAAATGAATATCGAGGTTCCAGGAAAACATCATCCAATTAAATGCCTTTATCACCTGTTTCATCTCTGCTTCGGTAAACTGCTCCGGCGGCGGAAAATCAATAGCATTTAATCCACAATAATAACTAAAGGTATGATCCGGCTCTTTTCCTTCTACCCATTTTTCAATTTCTTCCATCTCTTCTTCAAAAGTCAATGGGGGCTTAGAGGCAGACGGAATTTCGGTGCGATGTGCTGCAGTAATATCTGCCAGCAGGTGTGGAATATAGGGATGCATATGACCTAAATTATTGAATTGGTAAAAATTGCATTTCAAAATTAAATTAAATTTTACAGTAATTATTTTCAATGCTCGCTGGCTGGTTCTTTATTTTTTCTATTAGGCTTCGAATTATATCGATTGTACCTTTGAATACAAATCAACAACCCGGGTTTTTACATTCATTAAAGGGCATGCAGCCATCCTGTTTTGCTATCTTTAAGGTACAAGCCGGTAAAATTTTATTGAGTTAATATGAAAAAGACTATCACCGGGTATCACCTGGGCGACCGGCTTGATCTGAAAGAGCTGAAAAATAACCTCGCCTACAATTGCATCTATGCCGATCCCACAGAACTGATGTATGATGGCGAAAACGAATCTTACATGGAGATCTTCGACTATGGCAGTATCGTTTTTTTTGGGGTAGACAATACCACTCAAACCAATATTATCAAATCAGTCCGCACGATTTTAAACCTGGACAGTACGGAATTGAAGCGGGAAAATTTTGATGTGGAAATTGACCCTGCCGCTTCTTACAAAGTTATATTTGACCGGCTTATTATTAAAGCGATCAGCATCGACATCGCCAAGATCATCATGCTGAATATTGCACAATCCGTGGCACTGGATTATTATATCGAGCAATCCAATATTTTACTGGCTCAAACCTACCAGTTTAGCCTCGAGCTGGAAGAAAAAGGAAAATTTTCGATTAAGGGTAAACGGTTGTTGAAATTCATTGGCCGGCTGCTGAATCTGAAAAATAAAATCACCCAGAACATTTACATTTTTGACAGTCCCAATTTAACCTGGAACGACGAATTGCTGAATGTTATTAATACTGACTTAAGCAGGGAACTCGACATTAAACTCAGGCACAGCAGCCTGCAGGATAGTTTAAATACTGTAAGAGAAAACCTGGAAATCCTCAAAGGTATTAATCAACACTCCCACAGCAGTAAGCTCGAATTAATTGTAATTGCACTGATTGCAATAGAAATTCTAAACATCATAATCGATAAATTACTTTGATTTTTTCCGGCTTTATTGCAAGGGCCGGAATGCAGCGCCAGTAAGGTTTAGACTCACAACGGGTTACTTCACCAGGTAATGGACTGGTACCCTGCAAAAAAGCCGGCAATGTATTTTACTAAGGATACGAAATCAACGCATAAAAATCAACTACCAGCACAAACCACTCAAGGTGGTTCATTGCATAGTCAATGGAGTGATATATGGGTGCTTTTTACACAGTGTGGTAACTGCGGCTTTTCACAAAACAAGTATCTTAATGCTCACCAACTTTAATAACAGTTTTTTCCGGTAATGGCATTCGTTTTATTTGCCGACTGAAAAGTTATAATCACCGGAACCGACTGCAAAAACAGTATATCCATTTTCAGACTTGATTAATTGAACTGTACCCGTTTTAAAATCCTTATTTCCGCCTTCGGTAATCGAATCATTTTCTTTTGACGGCAACCATATTTCCGCAGTAGTATTTACAGGTATGCTTACCTGTAACTGGAAACCATTTCCCGTTTTCTTCCAATTGCTTTGTATGGTTCCGTATACTGATTGATAAGCACCTTTTGCCCATTCAAGTTCAGCAGGCTGCGGCTTAATGACGATTTTTCTAAAACCCGGAGCAGCGGCATTGATGCCGAGTATTGATTTATAAAACCATTCGTCAATGGAACCAAACATGGGATGGTTCATTGAACTGGTGGTTGGCTTTGCCCACGACTCCCAAAGTGTAGTAGCACCTTCTTCCAACATATGGCCCCATCCCGGGAATTTTTTTTGATTCGCAATGGTATGCGCCATTTCATTTTGATCCATTTCTCTTAATATATCAAACATCATCATCGTACTGAAAATGCCGGTTGATAAATGTCCGTTGTGCCGTGCAAATTCCTGCAGCAATACTTCAAATGTTTTTTCTTTTTCCGGTGAAAGCTGGTACCACAATGCAAAAATCTGTGCAGCCTGCGTGCCATTGTCAAACCTGCCGGTGTGAGGTACCCAATACTTTTTTACGATAGCTTCTTCTATTTTTTTTGAAAGCTTTGCATATTTTAAACTGTCTTTTTTTTGATTTAAAATTCCCGCAAATTCAGTAGCCAGCAAAGCATGATGATAATAAAAACAGGCTGCTGAAAAAGCTTCGGCCCTTGGGTCAAGCGCTTCATGATCTCCTATATCCCAATGATATAAACCGTTTACAGCATTTTGTTGCAAAAAATCCAGTTGCCTTTTGAATGCGGGATATTGTTGTTCAATTATTCTTTTATCGCCATAATAATCGTACAGTTGTTTCTGTAAATAACAAAATGCAAGCTGCCAGCCCAATGGCCCCGATTGGCCACCATAGCCCCTGTCGGCGATGCCGGTATAAGGTGCTATTTCCGTTAATGCTCCGTCGGGTTGCTGATCATTGGCAAAATCCTGTATGGCTTTTTTATAAAAATTGGCCATGTTGTAGTTGTAGATATATGCGCCTGCTGTAGCAACAATGTCTGCACCATAACCCATCTTTTCCCGGGCCGGACAATCAGACTGCACACTAAAAATATTACTTAAGAAAGTCCATTGAATTACTTCATGCAACTTATTAAATAGATCATTTGAACAGGCAAAAGATCCCTGCTGCTCCACATCACTGTTCATTCTTAAACCGTCAATATCGTTGATGTTGGGTTTACCGGGCCAGCCGCTTATTTCTACATAACGGAAACCATGAAACGTAAAACGTGGGTTCCATACCTCTACCCCGCCGCCTTTTAAAATGTATTCGTCTTTTTGCCAGGCGTTTTTTGGCGCACCGGGTCCGCCACTTAAATTCCATATCTCTTTTATCTGGCCCGCAGCAGTCGTTAACCAGTTTAGCGATCCATTTGGATGAATGTCTTCACCATAGCGCAAAGAAATGGTGGCCCCTGGCTGACCTTTAACTTTTATCCGGGCCACCCCGGCAAAGTTTTGCCCCATGTCTACGATAAATGTATCTTTTCCTGCTTCGCTTATACTTACAGGTTGTACCAATTTTGTAATACGGATGGGTGGTTGCATTTGAGCGGTTAACGGGCCGTCCGGACCTTGGGTAATGACTGCATTTTTCCAGCCATCCTTATCCGTAAATGATTTTTCTAACCGGGCATCATACACTTCTCCCAGGTATACATTATTTTGTATAACCGGTCCCTGTGCGCTTTGCCAGGTTTCATCTGTTGTAATTGTTTCATTGGTACCATCTGTATATTTAATTAATACCTGTGCTTTTACACAAGGCCTGCCGGTTTGTTGAAACTCCCGTAAATTAAAACGGCCAAATAATTTTATCGGCAATGGATTAAACCAGCCATTGCCCAACATAATACCGATGGTATTTAGTTTGTAAGTAATCAATGAAGTGGTAATATCATGGGTTACATACAGCACTTCCTTGCGGTATGCTGTAAAGCCGGGGTCTAATACATGATCACCCACCTTTTGGTTATTGATGTACGCTTCGCAATAGCCCAATCCCGAAATATATAATCCAGCGTAAGCGATCTTTTTCCGGATGTTGATTTGTTTTCTAAATAGCGGCATAGGATCTGCCTTATAAAAATCTTCATCCTTTTCAAATTGGTTACTGCCATCACCAATCCATTTTGCCTGCCAGTCACTACCCCTTAAAGCAGCCGTTTCAAAACTGGCAATAGAGCTCCATGAAGAAGCGATGCCGCTTTTATCGTACACTTTTACCCGCCACCAATATTTTGTGAAAGATTTTAGCGGAGCGCCGTTATATTCAATGTGTAAATTTTCCCCTGAAATGATTTTACCTGTTTGCCAAACATTTCCTTTCAAAAGTTTAGTGTCAATATCACTCACTTCTATTTCATAGGCCGTTTGTGACTGATTTCTTTCGGTGGTCGTAAAGTTCCAGCTCAACCGGGGTTTGGCCATATCGATGCCCAATGGGTTTTCAATATACTCACATGATAAATTTGCCGGCTGCATGCCAGGTGCTGCAATCAATACCTGTAAAAAAGAAAAAAAAGAAATCGAAATAGATAGAATGATATTTTTCATATAGCAGACTTAATTAATTACAAATACATTTACGACAACTTTACATTAATGAAGCCAGGTATCTTTCAAAAGCCTTTCCACTAAATCCTTTATTATTTTTATTCATTTTTAAATGGAAACAAAGTAGACCTGGTATGCGCTACTTTCATCAGTATTTCCAGTTCCCTCGCTTTACCCGGATATTTACCTGCCAGGTTATTTTTTTCTTCAGCATCCTTTGAGAGATCATATAATTCTACAGGCCCGTTCGGTTTAATATCTACCTGTAAACGAATCGCCTTCCATTTCCCTTTTCTTACCGCCTGCTTGCCACCCTGTTCATGAAATTCCCAATAGAGGTAATCATGTTGTTGCTGTGTTTTTTTTTGTGTTAACACCGGCACGATTGAAATACCGTCTTTTTTTTGAATGGGTCTTACATTGGCCAATGCTGCAAACGTGGCAAACATATCCCAAAAGGCACCTACATGTTCGCTCGAAGTGCCGGGCTTTACTACCCCATCCCATTTTGCAATAAATGGTATCCGGATACCTCCCTCAGAAAGATCACGTTTGGTACCGCGGAGTTCGCCTGCACTTTTAAAGAACCCCGGATCTCCACCGCCTTCTTTGTGAGGGCCATTATATCCGATACACCACACAAACCCCTGGATGAATTGTCAATAGGTTCATCACTAGTCACTATGTCCTGCCTTGGGCTATTGTTAGTCACTCAAACCTGCAGCATAAGCAAAACCCTGAATTTATGCCACAGTATTTGTCAGGGTACCAATATGATCTATTGAAATGCTGATTGAATCACCGCTTTGTAAAGTGAAAGAATTGGGAGGTACGATGCCTGTACCGGTCATTAAAAAAACACCTTGATTAAAATTATTTTCCCGGAATAAAAAACCGACCAGTTCGGTATGAGCCCGTTTCATCTGGCTGATCAATATAGCGTCATTAAACATCACCGTTTCATTTCTTGTGATGGTGATGCTGATGGAAGTATCCGGGGAAATGGGTTGTTCCGGAACATAGATGCAGGGGCCAAGTGCTGCACTGTCAGCGTACATTTTTGCCTGTGGAAGGTACAATGGGTTCTCGCCTTCAATACTTCTTGAACTCATGTCGTTACCAATCGTATACCCAACGATATTACCGGAAGAAGTAACAAACAAAGTAAGTTCGGGTTCCGGCACATCCCAGGTAGAATCTTTTCTTATTTTTACTTTCCCGTTGTTACCTACTGTCCTGGATGCGGTAGCTTTAAAAAACAACTCAGGCCTTTCTGCATCGTATACTTTATCATAAAACGTATCGCCGCCGGCTACTTTTGATTCTTCCATCCTTGCCTGCATGCTTCTTAAATAGGTAACACCTGCCGCCCATATTTCCTGGTTTTGTATGGGCGCCTGTACCTCTTCTTTTATTGCCAATGAATAATCATCCTGAGGGATTAGTTTACTGATTTCTTCATTTACCAGGCTGAATAAATTATCCCGGTTAATAAAATCATCCCAATTTGAATGAGCTGAAAGATAAAGTGATTCATCATGTTCAATGATAATACCAGCAGTCGTTTTATATATTTTCATTTTTCGGTTTTTAACTTATTGATATCTCCTATTCCGGCAAGCATGATACTTATCAAACTAATTGGAACAACAAGAATAAGAAAAAAATGGATTACATCGTTGATTATTTAATTCAGGTAAAAAAACTTTGCCCCGTATTGTTACTGATTGCCTTTCAGTTGCTCCGATGTTGGATGGTTCATTCATTACCGTTAAATAAAACCCATGCAATTCGCCATCTAATTTTTTTATGTAATCATGTTTTACGGGCACTGTTGTATTATAAAGTGATTGTGGATGATATGGTTTTCGTGTATGCTTTCTTTCAGACTAAAAGATTCAGGACGGTAGTAAAAGAAGTCATTGAAGAAGCATTCCTTCTCCAAAGCCTCCAATGCAATGTCAGTTATATTAATCAGCTCAAAGCCGGGATAAAAACCAATGTGGCATCCCATGCAAATGGAGGTAAACAGGCCGGCGTAGTGGAGTGTACTACCATCCCTTTTGTTGTTTTGCAAAACCAGATGCTGCTATTGGGCTGTTGGTTGTGGACAAAGTAAACCTGGTTTAATGAAAAAGACGACCCCGAAATAACAATAGCATCCCTTGTAATTTATACATTACTGAGCATCGGTGTACACAATTCATTACCAGGCGATAACGCCATTGATTTAAACCTCCTTCTTTACCTGGCGGGTATGGGGTACATAGGCTTACGATTGTTTTATAATTTTGATGATAGTTATATTGCCATCAGCATTAATTATTTCAAGTTTATATATCCCATTTGCCATGCGTTTTATAATGGTGATATCCCGGGTGGCGCTGCCGCCGGTATGAACAATGTCTTCAACCAACAATACTTGTCCGAGTGAATTTGACAACCGGATTTTGTATTGGCCTTGTGGCATATTTTTTATTTGAAGACTTATAAGGC
>Ga0209181_10000187_pt1 | contig 112942 bp, 97 predicted proteins | sample MAT05_FD_187208 | JGI IMG/M metagenome (GOLD analysis project Ga0209181, IMG submission 187208) | Freshwater microbial communities from Lake Fryxell liftoff mats and glacier meltwater in Antarctica - MAT-05 (SPAdes) (version 2) | ecosystem: Environmental > Aquatic > Freshwater > Ice > Liftoff...
GTTAAATTTATCCATTAAAGTTTTTGGCAGCTTTTGAATTTTATAAAACTGCTACAATATTATGTTAATGAAATATAAGGACTTTAAAATGTTGTCTAATGATGACATGAAACAGATTGTAGGTGGTGATGCTCCAGAAGAAGGAAGTATTACTTTATGTAATTCAGATTCAGACTGTGCTACCGCTCAAGGTTGGGTTTGTAGTGTAAGAGCTTCTGATGGGGTTAAGCGCTGTGTCAGGGGAACTGTTGTTTTTTAATATAGATCGAAAGGGGTTAGGGTAAAACCACCCTGACCTCTTTTCAAGTTAATGATATGAAATTTTTAAGCATTTTTATTTTACTAATTTCTCTACTTCTGGGCTGCGTGACAGTAAAAAAGCAAAATAGAAATTATCAAAAAATTACCGGTGTAAAGCCTGATTACATTATGGTAGATTCTTCTGTTTTTTTATTAATTGAACCAATTAGCCAATTACCGAATTTAGATTTTGCATACATTGATTCTTCCATTACAGGAAACCAAAATAGTTTTTCATTTCTTAATAAAAAAAAAGTACCCATATTTTTAAAAACTCCAAATTTTCTGTATCTGGCTGGAAACGATAATTATATTTATTTTGTATATCCTGATTGTGAATTGCAAGTAAAGCAGGATAAAAATGGTGATATTCAATTGAGAGATAAGAAAGGCTCTATTGAACAAAACAATGAGATAAATTATTTTCAAAAACTCATAAGAAAAACAGGACAATTGAACTGGGAGAATTATGGAAAATATATGAATGCAGAAAGCTCAATATACAATTTCGAAAATTTAAATATGGTAGAATCAGAAATAAATAATCTGAAGAAACAAAGATTATTTTTTCTTGATTCTTTTAATATGTCTTCACCCGTTAGTAACCAGTTCTACAACATGGTTAAAGATATAACTGATAATGTTGCAATTCATGATTCAATGTTACTGTATTCCGATTTTAAAAATTTTTTGTTAACGCAAAACTTGTTTACAAAAAAAATTCAAAACCTCATTAATACAGTTAATAAAAAATCTGGTAATCCCTCATTTTATTTCGACATCATGTGTTCAACTCTCTTGAATTTGATTGAAAATAAACAACCACATACTGTAAATATGTATTCTGAAATTGAATTTTACCGTAGTTCAGATTCTATTTGCAAGTATTTTCAAAATATTGCGAAAGATTATCTTTTATACAATAAATTTTTAAAAGCATCCGGGAAGTATTATATAAGCGACAGTTTTTTTAACGCAATCAATAAAAATATTAACGATGAATCCTTCAGAAAATTAATCGTTCAGGCTAAGGAAAGAATGGGGTCACCAATTGGAAAACATAATAGTGAAACCGAGGATTACTTAAAAGACCTTTCCGGAAATAGATTTACGATGAATGGACTAAAGAAAAAATTTCAAGGAAAGGTTATTTACATGGATTTATGGGCAAGTTGGTGTGCACCCTGTCGGGATAATTTCCCATTCTCAAAAAAGTTAATGGAAGAGTATAAAAATAGGGATATTGTTTTTCTATTCGTTTCAATTGAAAAGGACGAATCCAGATGGAAGATTGCATCTATAACTGATGGGTTAACAAAGCGAAATTCCCTATTCTTTTTAAATTTCAATAACACATCTTTTAAAAAGGTTTATGAAATTGAGTCCATTCCCCGATATCTCCTTTTTAATAAAAGCGGGGAAATTATTAATAGTGATGCTCCAATGCCCCAAAATATTGAATTAAAAATAATTATAAATGAATTACTAAAATAATTAAGTAAGGGTATTAAAAATTTAAACAGTGACTTAGTATAGCTTTCAATTCAAAAATGATTATAAATATCCTCGCAAAATTACCCTATGCCTTTTATCCATTTCATAAAACAACGAGATGCCATGGACTGTGGCCCCACCTGCCTTGCTATGATATGCAGGTATTATGGTAAAAGTTTCAACATACAAACCTTAAGAGATAAAACAGAGATAGGTAAAGAGGGGGTAAACTTATTGGGGATTAGTAATGCAGCGGAAAGTATAGGGTTTCGTAAGCAGGGTGCGAAACTTAGTTTTGAGCAATTAAAAAATGATACACCATTTCCTTGCATTTTGCATTGGGGGCAAAATGATTTTAGACTTATGGATATTTTTATTCTGCTACCTAGAGCATTAATTTGTTAAAGAAGTAAACTGCGACAATACCGCAGGAAAGCAGTTTAATTTTATAGTTATAAAATTTTGTTTGCAAACTAAATAGCAACTATTATGGTGTACAACATGGTAATTGGTATTGAGGGCAAAACCGAAAACCCTGCCTGCCTTTTTTAAGACGGGCTTTATAACAGAGTAGTTAAATTTATCCATTAAAGTTTTTGGCAGCTTTTGAATTTTATAAAACTGCTACAATATTATGTTAATGAAATATAAGGACTTTAAAATGTTGTCTAATGATGACATGAAACAGATTGTAGGTGGTAATCCACCAGATGATGGGGGAGGACGGTGTCTAATTAGTGCTTGTACCTTAGTTGTCGGCGGCACAACTTATAATGGGAACTGTAGACCTCTAATTTCTGGAGGTACGGTTTCTACTTGTTATTGTAATACATCTTATGGGGAATACATAAATCCCCTTTCGAATTGTAGCGCCTAATAGGTTAATTGCCTAAGTCTAGTTTTACTACTATACTTAGGCAATTTTTTTATAAAATTTAAACATTTGCACTTTGAAAAATTGTGATATATACATTTTAATAGTAATTATATTTTGTTCAATTATTTCATTCTCCTGTTCTGGTATAAAGAATAATGAAATGATAATCATCGGACATGTAAAAAATATTCCTTCAAAAAACGTATATATTACCAACGCTTATAATTGGGATATTTTATTAGACTCCGTAAAATGCGAAAATGATTATTTCCAATTCAATTTGGATACCATAAAATTTCCAGAACCATTTTTGGCAAGCATATGCATAAAAAATGAAATGGATAAGATTGAACAATTAAGTATCATAAATTATAAAATGACTTCATCGAAAGATACATTTTCTAATACCGGATTTATGCTCAGTTTGGGTAAAACTGAAATTCAGGGAGATTATAATAATAAATTTCATCGTGTTTTTATTAATCCAAATAATGAAAATGACCTTTTGTTTGATCAAAAAACTGAAAATTTTGCATCAACGAATGATTTAAAAAAAGTTAAAGAAATTGTTTTGAAGAATTCGTCTTCGTATTTTTTATTGAACAAATTGTACAATTATAAACATTTGTATAGTTCAACAGAATTAAAAGAAATTTTACTATTATTTAAAAAGAGAGTTCGATATTCAGCGACAGGTTTGGAACTATTAAAATATGCAAATTTTCTTATTAAAAAAGGCCTACCCTTTCCAAACCCATCGCTATCTGATTCTAAAAATAATCAAGTTTTTTTATTGAATGATTCTGCCAAACTATACATGCTTGTCTTTTGGGCTAGTTGGTGTGGGCCATGTATAAGGGAAATACCGGCTCTTAAGAATATTCAAAAAAAATTTTCTGACTTATCTCTTTCGATAAAAAGTATTTCTATTGACGAAAATAGTAGTAATTGGTTAGAGGCAATGGAAAAACAAAGCATGAATTGGGAGCAATATTTGATCCCGAATAATGATTTACTTAAAATAAAGGCCCAGTTTTCTATTAATTCTATTCCTACCACTATTTTCCTTGATTCTAACCACATAGAAATAAAAAGGTTTATTGGGTATTCCGAAAATAATATAAAAGAGTACAACGATTTTATAAAGGAATATTTTAAGGAATGAATATTAAAATCTCTTAATTAAATAATTCAATGTGAAAAGATATTTTAATCTATAACCTTCATCAAAAATATTTGAACGATTAAATATCCAGTTTTCTAAAAACATTATGCAAAAGTTCCCTTTTATTCTCCAACGAGACTCCATGGACTGTGGCCCTACTTGCCTTGCCATGATATGCAAGTATTATGGCAAAAGGTTCGCCATTCAAACTTTAAGAGATAAAACCGAGATAGGTAAGGAGGGGGTAAATTTATTAGGCATTAGCAATGCCGCCGAGAGCCTTGGTTTTCGTACACAAGGTGTGCAACTTACTTTTCAACAATTAATAAATGATGCAACATTACCCTGCATTTTGCATTGGGGGCAAAATCATTTTGTTGTGGCCTCCCCTAACCCCTCCAGTGGAGGGGGATTAAAATTCATTGTACCCAGACTTAAAAAAAGCAGCATAACAATTATTAACCCCGCACGTGGTAAAATAGTTTATAGTAAAGAAGAATTTTTAAAACATTGGGCAAGTAGTATTATTAATGAAGAACCTTGCGGCGTAGCCCTGCTGCTGGAACCTACACCAGCTTTTTACTACAATGAATATGATGATGATTACGCAGAGTCAAACAGCCAAGGCTTTGGAAAGTTAGTTAAGTACCTCTACCCTTATAAAAAATTAATTGTACAGCTTATACTTGGTTTATTGCTTGGTAGTTTATTACAACTAATTTTCCCATTCCTTACACAAAGCATTGTAGATACCGGCATAAATACCGGTAACATACATTTTATTACCATTATACTTTTTGCTCAGTTAGCTTTATTTGCAGGCAGGCTTTCGGTAGATTTTATAAAGGCATGGATACTTTACCATATAAGCAGCCGCATAAACATAAACATACTTACCGATTTTTTAATTAAGCTGATGAAGCTGCCTGTAAGCTATTTTGACAGCAAAAAAACAGGCGATATTATGCAGCGCATGAATGACCATAGCCGCATACAAAATTTTTTAACAGGCACATCACTTACTACTTTGTTTTCTGTTTTTAACCTGGTTATATTTTCGGTGGTGCTGGGCATGTATAGTTTATCTATTTTTTTAGTTTTTGCCGCTGCAAGTGTGCTGTATGTTTTATGGATAATTATTTTTCTTAAAAAACGCAAACAGCTTGATTACAGGCAGTTTGATATTGCAGCAGCCGAGCAAAGCAAAACCATACAAATAGTGCAGGGTATGCAAGAGATTAAACTGCATGGCTGCGAAAAAACTAAACGCTGGGAATGGGAACGGTTACAGGCAAAAACTTTTAAATTAGGGATGAAGGGACTGGCATTAAACCAATGGCAACAAACCGGTGCTTTTTTTATTAACGAGGGTAAAAACATCATCATTACTTTTTTAGCAGCAACAGCAGTAGTAAACGGGCAAATGACTTTAGGCGGTATGCTTGCCATACAATACATAATAGGACAGCTTAACAGCCCTATTGAGCAAATGATAAATTTTGTGCAAAGCTGGCAGTTAGCAAAAATAAGTTTAGATAGATTGAATGAGATACATAGTTTAAGGGACGAAGAAGAAGCCCCCTCGGTCCCCCAAGGGGGAAGTAGTGGAGGAGAAATGAGAGAAGAAATGGGGCGAAGGTATGGTGGTGAATTAAGCAAAGTTTTGCCGACGAATAAAACAATTGATTTAACGAATGTTTCATTTACTTACCCTGGTGCCGGCAATGATGCCGTTCTAAAAGATTTAAACTTAATTATCCCGCAAGGTAAAACAACTGCCATAGTTGGCACAAGCGGAAGTGGTAAAACAACACTTTTAAAATTGCTGCTAAAATTTTACGAAACCTATACAGGCAATGTGAAAGTTGGAGGAAATGACATTTTAAATTTAAGCCACCGTGCCTGGCGGCAAAGCATAGGTGTGGTAATGCAGGAAAGTTTTATGTTCAGCGACAGCATCGCTGCAAATATTGCAGTAGGCGATGAAATAATTAATACCGTAAAATTAAAAGAAGCTGCTGCCATTGCCAATGTTTTAGCATTTATTGAAAGCCTGCCACTTGGCTTTAATACAAAAATTGGTGCAGAAGGTATTGGCATAAGTGCCGGACAAAAGCAACGCATACTAATTGCCAGGGCTGTTTACAAAAACCCCGATTATATATTTTTTGATGAAGCAACCAACAGTTTAGATGCCAATAACGAAACGGTGATTATGAAAAATCTGGCAACTTTTTTTGAAAGCAGAACTGTTGTGGTTGTTGCCCACCGGTTAAGTACAGTAAAAAATGCCGATCAGATTGTGGTACTTAATAATGGAATAATCACAGAAAGCGGAACCCATAATGAATTAACAAACCTGAGAGGGGAGTACTATACTTTAGTAAAAAATCAACTGGAGTTGGGAGATTAAGAAATGGAACTCTAAAGTTAACAGGGTGTCAGTCTGAGCCTGTCGAAGACGGGTTAATGCCGGCACACGGGGTTCGACAAGCCTGTCTGCCGACAAAGGCAGGCTCACCCTGACAACTTTTTAAATTAGATGTTTCTCTAAATGAAATAAAATTATGCCTGTACAAACAAATAATGAAATAAAACTACTCAGTAACGAAATACAGGAAATAATTAGTTACAGGCCTGTCTGGATTTTAAGGAATGGCATTACTATGTTCCTGATCATAATTGGTTGTTTAATTGCTTCTACATTCTTTATCAGTTACCCCGAAGTTGTACATGCGGGTGCCATGCTTACCTCTATCAATGCACCTAAAGAAGTAAAAACAAAAATAGATGGAAAACTTGTTAAACTATTTGCTGTTGAGGGAAGGCTGGTAAAGCAAAATGAAATATTGGGTTTTATGGAAAGTACAGCAAATCATGAAAAGATGATTCACTTTTCAAAAGTGATTGATAGTTTACAAATATTGTTAACCATAAACAGGACTGAAGAGGCCATTAATTATTTCAAATCTTTTTCTTCTTCGCAAAAATCTGCTGCTTTTCCTCCCCCTTCGGGAGAGATAGAGGGGGCTGTATCAACCTATATGCAATCTTTTATTTTGTTTAAACAGTACCTGCAAAACGGGTATTACTTAAAAAGGAAAGCTATGTTGCAAAATGATATGGTATACCTGCAGAGGTTGCATACCAATTTGCTGGAACAAAAAGAAATTCAGGTTGAAGATGAAGGGTTGGCAAAAGAGACTTTTGATGCCAATAAATCTTTAAAAGAAGAAAAAATAATATCGCCTTTGGATTACCGGAATGAAAAAAGCAAGTATATAGGTAAGGCGTTGGCTATTCCACAAATATCTTCGGCAATTATAAGTAATGAGAGCAGCCAGCATGAGAAAGAAAAAGAAATATCGCAATTAGAAAACGAGATAGCTCAGCAGAAAGGAATATTTACCCAGGCTTTAAATACACTTAAAGCACAATTAGACGAATGGAAAACAAAATACCTGCTTGTTTCGCCTATTGATGGCAAGATAGCTTTTGCGGGTTTTGTACAGGAAAATCAGCAGTTGCAAAATAATAAAACCGTTTGTTTTATTAATCCTGAAAACACCCAATATTTTGTGCAGGTAAATATTCCTCAACAAAATTTTGGCAAAATAAAACAAGGACAAAAAGTTTTATTAAAATTACCGTCTTACCCATTTCAGGAGTTTGGTGCCATTACAGGTAAGTTAGATTTTATTTCAAACATACCTACAGACAGCGGTTACCTGGCAAAAGTGCTTTTGCCCAATGGTTTACAAACTAATTATAAAAGATTGGTGCTATACCATGAAGGATTATTAGCACAGGCTGAAATTATTACTGAGGATTTAAAATTAAGCGACAGGCTTTTGAATCAACTGAGATCAGTTGTGAACAATAATTAGAGACCTCACCCGAAGCTCTAAAAAAAATAGGGATAAGCTATCTTCAGCGGAGAAGGAAATGCAGTGGGGAAGTATTATTATTTAAGTCTTTTCTTGCACAGTTGCTGAATATTTTGCATTTTTTATGTTGGTGAATTAATAACTTGCAGTTTCCTGGTAAATCCTGATAACTGTGTTTAATAACAGATTCCAATAGGTAAATTTATCTGGTGGAATTTTCTTTTAAATGAATTTAAATTTTGTGAAAAAAATATTTTTATTTTCCTTTTTCTTATTATCTATAATTGCTTATGGACAAACTAATGAGTATATCCATCTTCATCTCAATAAAGATATTTATCTGCCCGGCGAAACTCTTTGGTTCAAAGCTTATTTATTTTACAATAATCAGCCATCTTTTTTAAGCACTAATTTTTATCTGGCAGTATATGATGACGAAGGGAAGTTGTTGCAACAAAAACACTACCCTATTTTTGATGGTACTTGTAATGGCGATATTATTCTGCCGGAATCATTATCAACTAATACGCTGCGTTTAAGAATTATTACAAAAGGGCTCCTATTGACTGATAGTAATAATGTAAGTGAACGGACTGTAACTATTTTTCAAAAGGTTAAAAAGGATTATTCTACTCAAATACCCACAAAACCCATTCAACTTGAATTTATACCGGAGGGTGGAACTGCAATTGCAGGATTGCAAAATATTTTTGCCATAAAAGCTGCAAACAGTAATGGAATACCTATACAAATAAATGGAATTATGATAGAAGATAATACTGGAAATTTTATTGATTCATTTTATACAAACTTCAAAGGGCTGGGTAAAATACAAATGGTACCTGAAGCCGGCAAAACATATTCGGCTATTTGGGTAGATAAACGGAATAATAAACAAACTACTGCGGCGATAGGCCAAACAGGAAACGGTGTACTCTTTCATTTTGAAAAGGTTAAAAATATATTATACTGCAATGTTTTAAAAAACAGTAATGAAATAAAGTTTAATACCCTTACAATATCAGCATCATCAGGTAGTGCAGAAGTTCTGAATATTAAAGCTTTAATGAGTGATAAAGTTCAATGGATCAATAAAATCCCGATAGATTCATTACCCGAGGGTATTATTAGGTTTAAGCTTTTTGATGCCGAAAATAAACTGCTGCAACAAAGGATAATACTTAATAGTTTCTTATCTGATACAAAAAAGCCAACTTTAAAACTTTTAAAGAAAGACCTTACTTCTAAAGCTGAAAATATTATTGAGTTGGAAATACCAGACAGCATCTTATATAATATGTCAGCATCTATTACCGATATCAATTTTAACGAAATGGATAGCCGAAATACTATAAAAGAGGATTTATGGTTAACAAAAGATATTTTACCTGAAGGGCAGTTTTCAAAATCATCTCTTAAAAGTAGTACTGAATTGGATTTAGAATTACTGCTGTTAACTGCAAAATATAAAAACGTAAGCTTTGAATTACTTTGTCCCAAATTGCCGTTAGATAATTTTTTATCCCTTCAGGCAAAATATAAAAACAGAAATTATGCATTGTCTAAAGAAAGTAATTTAATGCTGATAATAAAAGATACCATACAAGGAAAACGGTTTTATAAAGTACCTGCATCAAGCCGGGTTGATTTTATCAAAGAGGGGGTAGTATTTTATGATTCAGCACTTGTGAACTATCAGTTAGATAAAAATAAGGAGCAAGCGGAATATATAAGCCCGTTAACCTATAATAAATATAAAGCACCAGCATTCATTGCTAAAACTCAATTAATTAGCAGGGATACTACACAGCCAAACATAACTAGTAATTCTGAAAACGTACTTATAGATTTTACTGATCGAAAGCCTAAAAAATTTAATGAAGTCCAAACCATAAATGAAGTAGTGGTAAAGACCAGATTTAAAAATACTGAGACTACTCGTATTCTGGAATTAGATCAAAAATATACTTCAGGTATGTTTTCAGGTATAGCCAGAGGCTACCAATTAAATGTTATTGATGATAAAAATGCCTGGTCGCATAGTGATATACTTAATTATATAGCTTATAGAGTTCCTGGGCTAGGGATTTTTACACAAAATGGCGAAAGATTTATTGGAGATGCAAGGAGAAAGATATTGACATTTATTGACGAGGTTGAATTACCTGAGCAGATCGGAATTGCTTCTATTTCTGTAACACAGGTGGCTTATATTAAATACATAACTGGTATAGTCATTGGCTCTTCTTTTATTTCATCGGGTGGAGTTCTCTATATCTACACAAAAAAGGGTGATGAACTAGAACCTGATAATGGCTTAGGTATGCGTAAAATAAAACTAAAAGGATATGATTTAGTACAAGAATTTTCAAGCCCCGATTATACTGACAAAAGGAATTTACTAAATACTGATATGCGTACCACTTTATATTGGAACCCATATTTGATTATGGATAAAGTAAATAATAGGCTGGAAATTAAGTTTAACAATAATGATGTTTCACAAAGACTACTGCTTACCATTGAAGGTTTTACTGAAGAAGGAAAATTAATTCATATTGAAAAAGTGATTGAAAATTAATCATGCTAAACTTTCCCTTCACTCTTCAACAAAACCACATGGACTGTAGACCTACCTACCTTCGCATGGTAAGTAAATACTGTAACGGCAGTTTTTAGTGAGCATGAAGTATAATATCACAAAAATCATTTCACTATTTTATAATTATCACCGAACCCTTCCGCTGCAATGTTCTGCCGAGATAATCTATTCCTTCGGCCATCCACACATAAGTGCCAGTTGGTTGTTCGGTGCCTTTGATGCGGCCATCCCAGCCATTACCAGCATTTGTAGTGCTGAAAACAAGGTTACCCCAACGGTCAAATATTCTGAAATAATGGAAATCTTTGATGCCCACCGGAAATGCTTTTAAAATATCATTCCTGGAATCTCTGTTGGGTGTAAAGGCATTGGGTACATAAATATCGGGGCCTTTGTAAACCTGTATTTTTATTTGATCGGTTGCCAGGCAGCCAATAGCTGTACGGGCTTCTATGTTATAGGTGATGTCTCTATCCAAAATAGTTACAGGCGTGGCAATAAAAGAATTATTTAAGCCATAATTAGGTAACCATTGATAGTTAGTAAAACCTACACGGTTTATATCGCCGGCATTTAATTGCAATGCCTGTCCGATTGCCAGCACGGTATCTCTGCCTGCATCAACAATTGCCTGGCGTGTTACAGTAATTACCACTTCATCTTTCTTTAATGAATTACAACCATTAGCATCAACAACATGCAACGAATAAGTAATGCTGCCAGGCAGATTAATAGTTGTGGGATTTTGAATGCGGTTATTATTAAGCGATGATGACGGAGACCAGAAATAAGAAATACCGCCCGAACCATTTAACTGAATATTTCTGCCAAAACAAATGGTACTATCGGGCCCTGCGTTTGCGTTTGGTGCCGGATTTACAAAAACCATTACCGAATCAACTCTGTTACAAATACCTGTTGTGGCTGTTACATAATATTTAATGGTGCTTACCGGATTAGCAGTTGGGCTTTGTAAACTAATGTTATCAAGCGCTACAGCCGGAGACCATGAAAAGCTGTTTGCATTGGATAATGTATTAAGCTGAACAGATTTTCCTTCGCAGATCGTTTTATCCAATCCTGCTTCAAGCGTTACTATATTATCTAAAGGAATAAAAATATTTTGCGAGGCAGTACAGTTATTATTGTCTTTTACAAAAACGGTATAACTGCCTGCCGAAAGGTTAAATACATTATTGTTTTGAAAAGTAATGCCGTCCAGCGAATACTGGTATGGATTTTTTCCTCCGGCTACATTAATGGTAACGCTTCCATCGGCGTTGCCAGAACAACTGGCTTTTTGTATAATGGCATTGCTAATTAAAAAATCGGGATACAGTTGTGTGATGGAAATATCCAAACTATCAATACAACCAGTTGCATCCCTCACTTTAACTGTATAAATGCCAACCGGCAAATTGGAGAAAATATTGGCTGCCTGCCAGGGCCCGTTGTTGAACGAATATTCAAGAGGGGCAGTCCATTCAGCTCCGCCATCAACCTGTATTTCGCCGGTTGTGGCATCTTTACAATTTATTTCTGTTTTGGAAACCAGGTCTAATTTTTTCCATTGCACAAAAGCAGAGTCACGGCCATTGCAGGTACCAAAAGTAGAAGTGCAGTAATAGGTTGTAAATTCATTTACCGGTTGGGCAATGGGGTTGCGTATATTAATGTTGCTGAGTGTTGGGTTTGCATCCCATAAATAAGTTGAATAACCATTGTAAGCAGTTAACTGTACCGATGTGTTTTTGCAGATGAATGCAGTATCGGGTACAATACCCAGCGTATCATAATCTCTTATTTGAATAATCGTACTATCGGTTGGCGTATTGGAACTACAGCCAGCCCCAGCCAATGCATATATTTTTATCAGCTCAATACCTTCCGGTACATTATCAATAATGGGTACCACATTTACAACTACCTCGGTTTGGTTGGCAGGTATGGTTACGATTGATGGCAACAGTTGCATATCAACACCATTGATTGCTGTGCCTGCGTAAGAAAGAGATACATCTAACGGGCTGCTTTCTACATTGGGTCTTTTAATTTTAAACGAGCCGGCACTGCATCCTTCAACTAAGTAAAAGTTATTTTGTGCATCTACCTGTGTACTATTTTGTATGCTGATGGCATTGGAGGAGAGGCTTCCGGCTTCGAGGAAAACGCCGGAATCTAAATCTGCATCTGACACATCGGCAATTACTAATTTTAAATGATAGCTTTGGCATGGCACTACTTTTTCTCTGGCCGTAAATACACTGATATGCCCGTTGTGCGTAAAATTTTTATTGGCTTCGTTATTTATAAAATATTGTGGAAATAAAGCACAGGCTTTTTCATTGATGTTGTTGATGGTTACCGGTAAAGTGGTATTGGGTATTAAGGCAATATTTTTTAACCCAGTAATACCTGGTCCTCTTATAAAGAAAGCAAACGCATCGTTAAACTCGGTGCAGGCAAAATCGGTATATTCTTCTGAGCTAAAAACATAATTGAACCTGATACTATCGCCCAACGGCACAAAATCAAATTCAAGTACACAGGCATCGTTTGTTACATCGCCTACAACGGCTTCCAGGTCTATATCGCCCGGTAAATTAAAAATATTAAAGGCATCTTTATTTGCTGCTGTAGTAACGCCATCTCCATCTACACCAATTACGGTAGCTGAAACAGTTTTAGCCCGGCCGTTTGTTAGTACAATGCCGCTGTCAATGCCAATACTGGTTCCAGAAATGTTGTTAAAAATGCCTGTCATAGCCGGGTGGCCTGTGAGGCTAACATTGCTAACCGTAACACCAGGCCCCAGTAATTTTTGTACCAGTGCCTGTGCATTGCTTTGGGCGGTTACAACCAATTGAGCATTTAATTGCGGATACGAAAAAATGCAGGTTATGCAGAGCAGAAATATTTTGCAGAAGGGTTTCACTAACGCCAAGTTAACATTTATCTTTTTAATACGGTAACCGGTTGTAAAAACAGGTTGTTTGTAACAGCGATGACACTCTTTAACCCAGATTTTGCAGTTGAAATTGTAGCGAGGGTTTCAAATACAAAACAGATAAGGGTTTCAGGTTATTTTTTGGATGAAAGAATAATGAACTATTTTGAATTCAAAAAATGTTCTGAAAGGCTTAGCTGTGAAGGATTTGGAAGCCGCAGTAGATTTCAACTGCAAAATCTGGGTTTAAAAGCTGTAACCTCTAAAAACAAAAAAGCCCCGTAAAACGGGGCTTTTAGAGCTATTTTTTATTTTAAAGATTTTCCAGTGCGGCATTCATACTCCGCACAGCATCGGCACTTTTATTAAAGGCAGCCTGTTCTTCGTCATTCAGTTTATAGTCAATAATCTTTTCAATTCCGGTTCTTCCAATTACAACGGGTACGCCAATACAAATATCATTTTGGCCGTATTCACCTTCTAAAGAAACGCAGCATGTGAAAAGTTTCTTCTCATCCCTAACAATAGATTCAACCAAGGCCGCCCCGGCGGCCCCCGGTGCATACCAGGCACTAGTACCCAGCAAACCGGTAAGTGTTGCACCGCCAACCATGGTATCGGCTACCACTTTTTTCAATGTTTCGGCATCTAAATAGTTGCTAACCGGTGTGCCTTGATAAGTAGCGAGTCTTGCTAAAGGAATCATGGTAGTATCACCATGTCCGCCTACAACCACTGCCTGTAAATCGCTGGCAGGGCAACCCATAGCAGTTGACAAATAATATTTAAAACGGCTGCTGTCTAAAATGCCGCCCATACCAATAATTTTGTTCTTAGGTAAGCCGCTCGATTTTAAAGCCAAATAAGTCATCGTATCCATCGGGTTGCTGATAACAATAATAATGGCATCGGGCGAATGTTTTAAAAGATTTTCAGTAACCGATTTTACAATACCGGCATTAATGCCAATCAGTTCTTCACGGGTCATACCGGGTTTACGGGGTATGCCCGATGTAATTACTGCCACATCCGTTCCGGCAGTTTTTGCATAATCATTGGTGCTTCCGGTAATGCGGGTGTCAAAACCCAGCAGGGTAGCGGTTTGCATAAGATCCATGGCCTTGCCTTCGGCAACACCTTCTTTAATGTCAAGAATAACCAGTTCGCTACAAAGTTCTTTACGGGCAATATTGTCGGCACAGGTAGCGCCTACGGCTCCGGCTCCAACTACAGTAATTTTCATGTAAATATTTTTATTAGGTAGATAAAATTGATTGCAGTAGCAAAGATAATTAAATACACAGTTAGTAAAATGCATTTTACCAAAGCAAAGGGATTAACTGTGTTTCAGTTTTAACGCTTTAATGGGAAGATATGGTTTGATTTTAGTAATGATTGCACTAATAAAATTCAATATCAATGATTAAAATGCTGGGTATTATCGGCCTTGTTTGCCTTCAACTTAACAGTTTTAGCACCCATTTACCGCCCGGTTTTAGTGCAGTGTATAACGGCAGAAAAAAAGTAGTTGTAATTAAATGGCGACATACTTCAGCAGATATTAGATCCTATATAATTCAGCAAAGCTCCGGAAACAAAATATGGAGCGATATTGCCTTGCAGGAAGTTACCAAACCTGCTGAGCCCCGCTCTTTTTATTTTGAACAGCAAAAAATTCCGAGTGGAGAAAATCATTACCGCCTGAAGTGTATATATAAGGATGGTAGAACTGATTACAGCCTGGCTGTATTGGTAATTATTGGTACGTTTGAAAATAGCTGGGTAATCTATCCCGTGCCGGTGGCCGATTTGCTTACACTTGAGTACCGGGGAGCCGATGCAATAAAGGGGGTTATCAATGTCATTATTCAGCAACCCACCGGACGGGTATTTACCAAACTCAGATGCTCATCACTGAGCAGGCTTATTAAAATACCAGTTAACAATTTGCCTAAAGGTATTTATAATATAAGAATACTTGTACAGAATCAAGTTATCTGGGACCAGCGCTTTGTGAAGTAATACGAAGGCAGCGGTTAAAACAGTGCAATAATTGCGTCAACGGGTATGTCTTTCTTAAAGTGATTCAAAAATTTCCCATTTTTATCGTACACATATACATCCGGTATAGAATGGATGCCATAAAAACGTGGCAGATCAAAAGTAGCATCCCTTGTTACGGTAATATTTGGATAGTCGGCAATTTTAAAATTGGTATAGAATTTTTTGATGTATTTAAATTCAACAATGGCTATCATCAAAATCTGTACATCTTTAAACTGGTCTATTTTTGCAATTATATTTTTTGTTGCCTGCTGGCAGTGGTCGCAATCGGGATCAAAAAACATCAGTACCGTTGACTTGTTTTTTTGAAACAGGTTATTTGTAAAACTGCTGCTGTCGGGTACTTTTCTTACATTAAACGCAGGAATGGTGGGAGATTTGAAGTACTGCTGACTGGTATCAATTTGGGCCAAAGCAGCAAAAGTTATACAAATTGCAATTAAAAGAAAAACCGTTTTTTTCATTCCTCAAAAGTTTTGGTAAAACTAATTCCTTTGTTTGATAATGGATTGTTATTTATAAATAGGGCAATTTGATACTGAATTTCGGATTTAGCCGTACTATCCCTACTTTTGCAGCCTCCCGATAAGTATCGGGATAAAAAATTTGATATAATATGGCAACAACAGCAGATGTGCGCTCTGGCCTCATCATTAAAGTAGATGGCAGCCTGTATAGTGTTATAGAATTTGGGCAAAATAAAACAGCCCGTGCAGCAGCCAAAGTCTGGGCTAAACTTAAAGGCGTAGATAATAACCGCACCATTGAAGTAACCTGGAACAGCGGAGAAACTATCTACCCGGTAAGGGTTGAAAAAAAACCTTACCAGTATTTGTATAAAGATGATACGGGTTACAGCTTTATGGATACAGAAACTTTTGAGCAGATAACCGTGGCAGAAACCATGATTGATGCACCTAAGTTTTTAAAAGACGGACAGGAAGTAACTGTTTTAATTAATGGAGAAACCGATTTGCCCATGGGGGTTGAGTTACCCGATAAAATTGTTTTGTTGGTTACTTATAGTGAGCCAGGTATGAGAGGCGATACCGCAACCCGTACACTAAAGCCCGCCACTGTTGAAACCGGTGCTACCGTTAACGTTCCTTTGTTTGTAAATGAAGGAGAACTGATAAGGGTTAATGCAAAAACCGGCGAATACGTTGAAAGAGTAAAAGAATAAGCTGAGAAAAATAGAAACAAAAATGGGTAGCCAGATAACTGGTTACCCATTTTTGTTTCTTGATTATTTGGCATTTTTGAGTGTTTTTTGACGTAAAATACTGTTTTATTGCACAAAAATGACGGATTTTGGCATTTTTATAAAATTAAGCTTGCGGTTATGATTAATCTTACCCTATCTTAGCAGCCCGGTTTCAATTTATTTAACCTAAAAATAATTTACATGGATATCAAGCAGATTCAGGAGCTGGTTAAGCTCATCAATAAAACCAATATAGGCGAAATTACTATTGAAGAAGAAGGCGTAAAAATTACAGTAAAACAGAAAAAAGATCCGGTTCAGCATATTATTGCTGGCGGTAGTACTCCATCTTATGCGCCTGCGCCTGCTGTCAGTGCCGCACCTGCTCCGGCAGTAGCAGCACCCGTTGCAGCTCAACCAGCCGAGCATAAAGCCGATAACCTGATAACCATTAAAAGCCCGATGATTGGTACTTTCTATCGCCAGGCTGGTCCGAGTAAACCAATTTTAGCATCAGTTGGAGATGAAGTTACAGTAGGTAAAGTGGTTTGTATTATTGAAGCCATGAAACTTTTTAATGAGATTGAAAGTGAGATAAAAGGTAAAATTGTAAAAGTGCTGGTAGAAGACTCAAGCCCGGTGGAGTATGATCAGCCTTTGTTTTTGGTGGATCCATCTTAATTAATAAGCTAATTAGCTGATGTGCTAATCTGCTAATTTTTTAAATGCACGATTGTTTCTTAATTCAAACTTCATTTTATGCAGAAGGAATTAATAGAAAATAACCCAATTTTAAAGAAGTCAATAGAATTTTCGCTTGCTATGATTGATTTTTGCGACCTTCTTGATGCTGGTAAAAAATATACTGTCAGCAAACAAATTTTACGTTCAGCAACATCAATAGGTGCAAATGCTATGGAAGCACAAAATGCAGAAAGCAAAGCCGACTTTATTCATAAAATTAAAATATCGGCCAAAGAAGCTGATGAAACACAATACTGGCTTACTTTATGTGAATATGCAAATAATTATCCTGCCAGTGATCACCTGGTCTTAAAATTATACGAAATTCAAAAGATCATCAATGCCATATTGGGAACTGCAAAAAGAAAAAATCCAATAAGTTATTTTTTTAGTTTCTTTATTTTATAACATGCTGCCTGCTTTTGTCATTAGCATATTAGCACATCAGCACATCAGCTAATTTATTCTATGTTTAAAAAAATATTAATTGCCAACCGGGGAGAAATTGCCCTTCGTGTTATCCGCACCTGCCGGGAAATGGGTATTAAAACTGTTGCAGTTTACTCTACTGCCGATAAAGACAGTTTACACGTAAAATTTGCCGACGAAGCAGTTTGTATTGGCAAACCTGCCAGTATAGACAGCTACCTGAACATGGCACATATTATGGCAGCTGCCGAAATTACCAATGCAGATGCCATACATCCGGGGTACGGTTTTTTGGCCGAAAACGCCAAGTTTGCAAAAATTTGTGCCGATCACGGTATTAAGTTTATTGGCCCAACGCCCGATATGATTAACTCCATGGGTGATAAAATTACCGCAAAAAATACCATGATTGCTGCAGGTGTACCGGTGGTGCCGGGTATTGAAGATTTGCTTGAAAGTGTTGACCATGCAAAAAAATGTGCCATAGAAGTGGGTTACCCGGTTATTTTAAAAGCTACTGCCGGTGGTGGCGGTAAGGGCATGCGGGTAGTGTGGAAAGAGGAAGATATTGAAAAAGCGTTTGATAATGCCAAGACCGAAGCTGCCGCATCTTTTAAGAACGACGGCATTTACATGGAAAAATTTGTGGAAGAACCACGCCATATTGAAATACAAGTAGCTGGCGACCAGTACGGTAATATTTGCCATTTAAGTGAACGTGATTGCAGCATACAACGCCGACACCAGAAACTGATAGAAGAATCACCATCGCCATTTATGACTGATGAGCTGAGGGAAAGAATGGGAGCCGCTGCCATAAAAGCTGCACAGTCTATCAATTACGAAAGTGTGGGTACGGTTGAGTTTTTAGTAGATAAGCACCGCAACTTTTATTTTATGGAGATGAACACCCGTATTCAGGTGGAGCATTGCGTAACCGAGGAAGTGATAAACTTTGATTTGATAAAAGAGCAGATAAAAATTGCCGCAGGCGAAAAAATTGTAGGCAAAGCTTATTTTCCACAAATGCACGCCATTGAGTGCCGCATCAATGCCGAGGACCCTTACAATGATTTCCGCCCTTCGCCCGGAAAAATTACAGTGTTACATCAACCAGGCGGGCATGGTGTTCGTGTGGATAGCCATGTGTATGCCGGTTATGTAATTCCTCCTTTTTACGACAGTATGATTGGTAAACTGATTGCCGTTGCGCAAACCCGTGAAGAAGCCATTGATACTATGAGCCGTGCTTTAAGCGAATATGTAATTGAAGGTATCAAAACAACCATACCGCTTCACCAGCAAATAATGCAGGACGAGAATTTCCGCAAAGGGAATTTTACAACCAAGTTTATGGAGACTTTTGTGTTGAAGTAAAAGTTGTTTTGTTCATAGATTGTCAGGCTGAGCTTGTCGAAGCCGGTGCTTTTTTTTGTACATCATGCCTTTTACAAGCTCATGTTTACAATCTTATTATCCTGCAAATATTTTAAAAAGCATTCCAGATACGGGATGCTTTTTTTGTGCGACAAACAACGTGTGTCATACTCTGCATGCAGTTTTGCGAAAACAGCAGGGTGTTGGTCCTACATTGCATACAATTTCACAAAAGTATTATTATGTAGCGTTGGTTTGGGTAATATCCACCAGACCACCAATCGAGGCAGTTCAATTGCCTCTCTCCTTAGGGCGGGGAATTATACCAAATATAATTTCATGATAGGCCTATGTGTGCTGGCTGAAATTATGTGCGAAGGGATTTGGTAAACCTGCCTGCCGTAGGCAAGTACCGATTGGACTAATTACAGAGTATAGTCGGTATTAATACCAAACTGAATTTCATTTTGGGCCAATGTAGCCAGGCTGAAATTCAAGCCAGGCTTATGTGCGGCTGGCTTTTGCCCGCAGGGACGTGTTGGGTAAATGCCCATTGGACTGATTACAAAGTCACATCGGTAAAAATTGCAATAATAAATCGGCTTTAACCCAAATTTTGCAATTGAAATCTACTGCGGCTTCCAAATCCTTCACAGCTAAGCCTTTCAGAACATTTTTTGAATTCAAAATAGTTCACTATTCTTTCATCCAAAAAATAACCTGAAACCCTTATCTGTTTTGTATTTGAAACCCTCGCTACGATTTCAATTGCAAAATCTGGGTTTAACCAAAATATTCTTTGGGCTAAAGCCCAAAAATAATGATCCCTTCTATCACTGCCCTGAAGGGCAGTGCAATTAAACCACTGCTTTATTTAATGATGTTGCCTTTGCAAAGATTTTTATTTAATCTTCTTCAAACACTTCTTCAAACTTTCTCTCCAGTTAGGAATCGCAACTGCAAATGTCTCCTTAATTTTTGTAGTATCTAAAACCGAGTATGCAGGCCGTTTTGCCGCGGTAGGATATTGTGATGTTGAAATTGGATTTACTATGCGACTGCTGTTGCTGAATTCTTGAATAGCAACTGCAAACTGGTACCAGTTGGTAATGCCGGCGTTGCTGTAATGATAGATGCCCGGATTTTTATTACTTTGGTTTGAAGTTATTATTTGCATGATGGCAGCAGCAAGGTCGGCAGCATAAGTAGGACAACCAAACTGGTCACTCACCACATTAATTGAATCCTTTTCCTTCATCAACCGCAACATGGTTTTTACAAAATTATTTTTAAAGGAAGAATACAACCACGCAGTACGAATGATAATTGTTGAAGGAGCATTTTGAATAGCCAATTCTTCGCCCTGCAATTTTGATTTACCGTAAACACTCACCGGGTTTGTTTGGTCTGTTTCTTTGTAAGGCTGATTGGCCGTGCCATCAAAAACATAATCTGTAGAGATATGGATGAGTTGCGTATCATTTTTTTGGCAGACCGAAGCAAGTGTTGCAACCGCAGTTGCATTTATTAAAAATGCCTGCTCAGGTACGCTCTCGGCTTTATCAACCGCCGTGTAGGCTGCACAATTAATGCAGAATTTTATCGGGTGTTCAGAAAAATATGTTTCTAAGGCTGCAGCATCTGCAATGTTCAGCTCTTCTTTTGCAACAAATAAAAATTGGTAGTCAGAAAAATCCTGAGCCAACAACTGCAGCTCGTTACCCAGTTGCCCGTTTGCACCCGTAACTAATATTGTTTGTTGCTTATTGCTCAAAGACAAAATTGTTTTTGCAGTTTGCTAATGAAGGTTGTTGCTGGTCCTTTTCAGAAACGATAGCTTTATCAGCAGGGATTTGCCAGTCTATTTGCAAAACAGCATCGTTGTAACAAATGCCGGCTTCTGAATCTTTGTTGTAAAACGTATCGCATTTATACATGATTGTGGCGATTTCGCTCATTACAGAAAAGCCATGGGCAAAGCCTTTTGGTATCAATAATTGTTTATTATTATCGTCAGATAATTCAATACAAAAAGCCTTGCCATACGTGGGCGAACCGGTGCGTATGTCAACAACAACATCCAATATTTTGCCACTAAGTACCCGTAATAATTTTGTTTGTGCATGTGGGTTGAGCTGGTAATGTAATCCACGTATCACGCCATAAGAGGATTTGGATTGGTTATCCTGCACAAACCCGTCAGTAATTCCGTTTGCATCAAATACTCGTTCACTATAACTCTCAAAAAAATAACCACGGCTGTCCTTAATTATAGTGGGTTCAATAATGATAAGTCCGGGAAAATCTGTTTTAATAAAATTCATTTTTTTTAATTGTTATAACTCTTAAACAAATAGGTTGTCAGCCTGAGCTTGTCGAAGGCGGTATAATTTTTTAAAGAGGCTATTGTTGTCAACCCGCCTTCGACAAGCTCAGGCTGACAACTTTTCAAATTCAGAAAAAGTTACGCATATTTCTGCCTGAAAAATTCAATCGTTTCTTCCAGTCCTTGTTTAAAACCTTTTGTAGGTTCGTAATTCAGCAATTTTTTTGCCAGCGAAATATCGGCCAGTGAATCTCTGATATCCCCTGCTCTTGGCTCACGGTAAGTTGCTGCAAAATCGCTTTGTAAATATTCTATACAGGCGTTGTACAAATAATTAACCGAAAAATTTTCGCCTACTGCAACATTATATACTTTGTTCAATGCTTCGGCATTATCGGTAAGCATTCCTTTTATGTTTACCTGCACGGCGTTATCAACAAAAGTAAAATCACGGGTTTGTGCGCCATCGCCATTTATAAAAACTTTGGTGCGGTTCATAATGTGTTTTACAAAAAGCGGAATTACTGCAGCGTAGGCTCCATCGGGATCCTGCCTTGGCCCAAATATGTTGAAATACCTGAAGCCCATCAGCTTTATACCATACGCATCGGCAAAAACCTGGGCATATAATTCATTGGTTTTTTTTGTTGCGGCATAAGGCGACAGGCAGTTACCTACTTTGCTTTCCTGCTTGGGCAAGGTTGGGTCATCGCCATAAACAGAGGATGAAGAAGCGTACACTAACTGTTTAATATTATTATCAACCGCCGCTTTAAGCATATTTACGAAGCCAGCAATGTTTACCTCGGTAAAATAAACAGGTTCTTTAATGCTACGTGGTACACTGCCCAATGCAGCCTGGTGACTAACATAATCAACTCCTGCACAAGCCTGCTGACAGGTATCTATATTCCTGATATCTCCTTCAATAAATTCAAATTGATTATATTGTTGCAGAATGCTGAGATTAGATTGAAAACCGTTTGCTAAATTATCAAGTACCCTTACTTTTTTAGCCCCGTTTTTTAAAAGATATTCCGATATATGGCTGCCTATGAATCCAGCACCTCCTGTAATGAGGAAGGAAGATTGACCTAAATCTTTTGTGTGAAATGTATTGCTCATGTTTTTACTCCTTCAATTTTTATACTTCCCATTCCAGTTCCCTCTCTTTTAGAGAGGGGTTGGGGTGAGGCTTACAGGCTCCAGTATTTTCTGCTTGTTATTTTATTGCGGTAAATTCCTTTTAAGTCGGCAACAATTGCATCTGCTTTTGTTATAGATGCAAAATAGTTATCGTCCAGTTTTTTATAATCATCGTGCGGTACTGTAACCAAAACTGCATCATAATCATTACTCAGTTCGGGTGTAAGTGCAAAACCATATTCATGCATCAACTCGGTGCTGTCGGCATGTGGGTCTGTTACATCTACGTTCAATGAAAATGCTTTCAGTTCTTTAATTACATCAGCCACTTTACTGTTTCGGATATCGCTTACATTCTCTTTAAAAGTAGCACCCATCACAAGCACCCTGGCATCTTTTACATTGCCATTGGTTTGAATGATGTACTGCAATATTTTTCTTGCTACATAACCAGCCATGGCATCATTAATAAAACGGCCGGCTAAAATTACCTGCGAGTTGTAACCTAATTTTTTTGATTTGTAAGTAAGGTAGTAAGGATCAACACCAATGCAGTGCCCGCCCACCAGGCCCGGCTGAAACTTTAAAAAATTCCATTTGGTACCGGCAGCTTCCAGCACTTCGTAAGTGTTGATATTCATTTTATCAAAGATGATAGATAGTTCATTCATCAATGCAATATTCAGATCACGTTGTGTGTTCTCAATAATTTTTGCAGCTTCGGCAACTTTAATGGAAGATGCTTTATGTACACCGGCTTTTACAACCAGTTCGTAAACTTTAGCAATGGTATCTAAACTTTCATCGCAACAACCACTTACCACTTTAATGATGGTGCTGATGGTATGTTCCTTATCGCCCGGGTTAATTCTTTCGGGAGAATAACCAATCATATAATCTTCAGTCATTTTTAAGCCCGATAATTTTTCAATGATAGGCACACAATCCTCTTCGGTGCAACCAGGATAAACGGTGCTTTCATAAACCACATAATCTCCTTTCTTAATTACTTTACCAATGGTTTCACTTGCACGTGTTACCGGTATCAGGTCTGGTACATTATGCTCGTCAACCGGTGTAGGTACTGCAACAATAAAGAAATTTGCTTTTCTTAAAACATCCAGGTCATTAGTAAATTCTATATCACATCCCTCAAAATCGGCAGCTTCCAACTCCTGGCTGGGATCAATTTTATTACGCATCATTTCCACCCGCTCTGTATTGATATCAAATCCAATTACTTTTATTTTTTTTGAAAACTCAAGCGCAATAGGCAGGCCTACATAACCAAGCCCAATAATGGCCAATGTTTTTTTCTTTTCTAATAGTTCGTTGTACATAATATTTATTTGACCTCACCCCAACCCCTCTCCAAAGGAGAGGGAACTGCAAGGGTGCAGTTTAATAATTCAGTGTTTATTTATTTATTTATTGCTTTCAAACTCTTTTGGTAATTTATTCAGTTCTTCTTTTGGTAAACTTTTAAAATACTCATAAGTTATTTTTAAGCCATCGGCTCTTGATACTTTTGGTTCCCAGCCAAGCAGTTCTTTTGCCTTTGTAATATCCGGCTGGCGCTGCTTAGGATCATCTGTAGGCAACTCTTTAAAAACAATTTTTTGTTTAGTGCCGGTCAGTTTTATTATTTCTTCAGCAAAATCAAGCAGGGAAATTTCATCAGGATTACCAACATTAACCGGTTCTGCATAATCACTCATTAACAACCGGTAAATACCATCAACCAAATCATCTACATAACAAAAACTTCTTGTCTGGCTGCCATCACCAAAAACGGTGAGGTCTTCGCCACGCAATGCCTGGCCAATAAATGCAGGTAATGCTCTTCCGTCGTTCAGGCGCATCCTGGGGCCATAAGTATTAAATATCCGTACGATCCTGGTTTCAACATCATGAAAAGTATGATACGCCATGGTAATGGCTTCCATAAAGCGTTTGGCTTCGTCGTACACACCACGGGGGCCAACAGGGTTTACGTTGCCCCTATATGCTTCGGTTTGCGGATGCACCAATGGATCGCCGTATACCTCACTGGTTGATGCAACCAGTATCCTTGCGTTTTTTGCTTTTGCTAATCCAAGGCAATTATGTGTACCCAGCGAACTTACTTTTAAAGTCTGAATGGGAATTTTTAAATAATCTATTGGGCTGGCCGGAGATGCAAAGTGTAAAATATAATCCAGATGACCGGTTACATGTATGAATTTGGAAACATCGTGATGGTAAAACTCAAACTCTTTTAATTTAAAAAGATGCTCAATGTTTTTGAGATCACCGGTAATTAAATTGTCCATGCCCATCACCTGAAAACCCTCTTTAATAAAGCGGTCGCAAAGATGACTGCCTAAAAAACCTGCTGCTCCTGTAATTAAGACTTTTTTTGTTGCCACTGATGAAGTTTAAGATTTATGATTTTATAATTTTTCTTCCCACACTCACATAATGAAAACCGAATTCCTCCATCTTATTCAGGTCGAAAAGGTTTCTGCCATCGAAAATTACTTTATTTTTTAACAAGGAAACCATCTTATCAAAATCGGGTGTACGAAACTCACTCCATTCAGTAGCAATTACCAATGCGTCTGCATCAACCAGCGCATTGTACTGATGCTCAACAAAATTTATCTTATCGGCATAAATTGCTTTTACGTTGTTCATGGCTTCGGGATCGTAAGCATTTACGGTTGCACCTTCTGCAAGTAAAGCGTCAATTATAGTTAATGCCGGTGCTTCCCGAATATCATCGGTATTGGGTTTAAAAGCCAAACCCCAAACGGCAATTTTTTTGCCTTTTAAATCGTTGTTAAAATATGCTTTTATCTGTGGAATCAAATGTAGTTTCTGTTTTTTATTTACATCCATCACTGCGTTCAGTATCTTAAAATCATAATTAACATCATCAGATGATTTCGCAAGCGCCTGCACATCTTTTGGAAAACAACTACCGCCGTATCCAATACCGGGGAATAAAAACCTTTTACCAATGCGGTCATCGCTGCCAATGCCTTTACGAACCATATCCACATCCGCACCAAGCAATTCACATAGGTTTGCAATCTCATTCATGAAAGTGATTTTGGTAGCTAAAAAAGAATTGGCTGCATACTTGGTAAGCTCCGCACTTTTTTCATCCATATATATAATAGGGTTGCCCTGGCGCACAAAAGGCAGGTACAAATCATTCAATGATTTTTTTGCTCTTTCAGATGTGGTACCAATAACCACCCGGTCTGGTTTCATAAAATCATCAACTGCCACACCTTCTCTTAAAAACTCAGGGTTTGAAACAATATCAAAATCAACGGTTGCATTTTTTGCAACGGCTGCATGTACTTTATCGGCTGTGCCAACGGGTACCGTGCTTTTATCAATTATAATTACATACTCCGAAATTATTTTTCCCAAATCATCAGCCACACCTAAAATATATTTCAGATCAGCGCTTCCATCCTCACCGGGCGGTGTGGGCAGGGCTAAAAATATGATTTGTGCCCCGGCAATGCCTTCAACTAAATTTGTAGTAAAATGCAGGCGGCCTTCTTTCTGATTTCGCAAAAAAAGTTTTTCAAGACCAGGTTCATAAATGGTTAGTTGCCCATCAATAAGCTTATTGATCTTTGATGCATCAATATCAACACAGGTTACAGTATTTCCGGTTTCAGCAAAGCATGTACCGGTTACCAATCCTACATATCCTGTTCCAACTACAGCAATTTTCATTTGTTATTTGTTTATAAATTCTAAAACTTTTGATACAATAAAGCCCTGCTGTTCTTCATCAAGTTCGGTATGTATGGGTAATGAAATTACTCTTTCAGTTAACCAGTCTGTTACCGGTAATTCAAATTCACTTCCTCCAAATGCATCAAACATCTTTTGCCTGTGCGCCGGTACCGGGTAATAAATCATATTGGGAACTCCCTGCTCAGTTAAATATTGGCTTAACGCATCACGGTCAACATCATTTAAAACCAACGTGTATTGATGAAATACGTGTTTATTATTGTCATCCCTAAACGGAATAGTTATGAATTTGTTTTCTGCAAAAGCGCTATCGTAAAAATCAGCCGCTTTTCTACGGGCAGCTATGTATTCATCTAAGTGTTTTAGTTTGATATCAAGGATAGCTGCCTGCATGGCATCCAGTCTGCTGTTGCAACCAACCACATCATGGTAATAGCGTTTGCTTTGGCCATGAGATGCAATCATTCGTAATTTGGCAGCTAATTCATCATCATCGGTAAACATGGCACCACCATCGCCAAAGGCACCTAAATTTTTTGAGGGGTAAAAAGAAGTGCAACCAATTTGACCGATGCTGCCTGTTTTTTTTACAGTACCATTGCTGAACGTATAATCGTTGCCAATTGCCTGTGCATTGTCTTCTATTACCGGCAAATTGTGTTTTGCTGCAATGGCCATAATTTTTTCCATATCGGCCGCATGGCCATATAAATGTACCGGCACAATGGCTTTTGTTTTTGCGGTGATGGCTTTTTCAATAGCTTCAGGGGCTATACAAAATGTCTTTGGATTTATCTCAACAAAAACCGGCTTGATGTTTAGCAAAGCTGCCACTTCAACCGTGGCAATATATGTAAAGGAAGGAGTGATCACTTCATCACCGGGTTGCAAACCAAGGGCCATCATGGCAATCTGCAAGGCATCGGTACCATTGGCACAGGGAATACAATGCTTGCTGCCGTGGTATTTTGCCAGGTTTTCTGCAAAATCATTTACCACTTTACCACCAATAAACATCGAGCTTTCCATTACAGCCAAAACAGCGGCATCCACTTCGGGCTTTATTTTAAAGTATTGTGTTTTGGTATCAACCATTTGTAAAGGCCTCATATAAGTTATTTTATGCGCCGCAAAGATAAGGATTGCAGCAGGAATGAAGAATTTGCAATACCGTCTTGATTTAACCCAGATTTTGCAGTTGAAATCGTAGCGAGGGTTTCAAATACAAAACAGATAAGGGTTTCAGGTTATTTTTTGGATGAAAGAATAGTGTACTATTTTGAATCTAAAAAATGTTCTGAAAGGCATAGCTGCGAAGGATTTGGAAGCCGCAGTAGATTTCAACTGCAAAATCTGGGTTTAATAAGTAGTGCAAAGGACTACGTTGAAATCTTAGATGGTATTGTACCGGTTGCAGACAGCATTTGACTAAATAATGCTGTATCGGTATAATATAGCAACTTCAATTGAAAAATTGCCATTAGATTTGCCGGTATATCCATGCTAAGTAAATTTTTATACAACCTTTTTCTTTTCCTGTATTCGTGCGGGATACGGGTTGCTGCCATTGCAAATCCAAAAGCAAGAAAATGGATCATTGGCCGCCACAACATCTTCGCTACAATCAACTCAAAACTCAAAACTCAAAACTCAAAACCCATCTGGATGCATTGTGCCAGTCTGGGCGAGTTTGAGCAGGGCAGGCCTTTGCTGGAAGAATTAAAAGCGATCAATCCAAAACAAAAAATTGTACTTACTTTTTTTTCGCCTTCGGGTTATGAAGTAATGAAAGATTATAAAGGTGCCGATTATGTTTTTTACCTGCCGATGGATTCGCCTGCTAATGCAAAAAAGTTTTTAGATGCTGTGAACCCATCATTGGTGCTTTGGGTAAAATATGAATATTGGTTTTATTATTTAACGGAAATAAAAAGGCGCAATATTGCTGCTTTACTTGTGTCGGGCATCTTTCGTAACAATCAACCTTTCTTTAAATGGTATGGAGATATCTGGAGAAAAATGCTGGAAAGTTTTACTTATTTTTTTGTACAAAATAAAGAGTCGCAACAATTACTGGCAACCCTTGGATTTAAAGAGCAGGTTACGCTGAATGGCGATACAAGATTTGATAGGGTTTTGGAGATTGCTGATAGTTTTACTCCCGTTGCAGGCATAGAAAAATTTTGCGGCGATAGCCAGGTAATTGTTGCCGGCAGCACCTGGGAAGAAGATGAAATTGAACTACTGCATTTTGTGAACGTGCATAAAAATGTAAAGTTTATTATTGCTCCGCATGATATTGATAAAGCCAATATAAAGGACGTGAAAGATGAATTTCCACGTTCAATATTTTATTCTGAATTGGAAAACCAACAACAAACAACGATCAACGATCAACATCTGGCACCTAACGTTTTGATTATAGACAACATTGGGATGCTGTCACGCCTGTACAAGTACGCAACTGTAACATACGTTGGTGGCGGATATGGAGCCGATGGTGTACACAATGTGCTGGAACCGGCAGTATATGGCAAACCGGTTGTGTTTGGCCCGGTGTACGAAAAATTTGATGAAGCAATTGGGCTGGTGAATGCCGGTGGCGCTATTAGTATTGATGGCGGGCCGGTTAAAGTGGAAGCTGTTTTAAACAGTTTGCTGCATGATGAAGCGGAAAGAAAAAAAATGGGAGCGGCATCAAAAAAATTTGTGGGTGACAATGCCGGAGCATCAAAAAAAATAATTCAGTTTATTCAGGAAAAACGCCTTTTAACCAGTTGATAAAACTGAGTGACCATTTCATTGCCTGCATCCCAACCGTTTTTAACTTTCAGTTCTCTTTGTATCCAGTATTCAGCCTCGGCAAAAATAGAAAAACTGTTAATGGTTTTTATGCTTCTTTCGTAGGCAACTTCATCTCCCCGGAATAATTCATTGATAAATAAATACCGGTCATTTACGCCTATCGCTTTTCTCAGATCTCTGATGGGTACTTCAGTTAAGGTATCGCCTAAATCAATTATCGATTGCTTAAGTTTTTCATTTACCGATGCATGATTGCCTGCAGAAACTTCATTTATTTCTTTGCCGGTTGCAGTAGATTCAGACTTTGGTTTAAACGCTGTTTGGTGACTAAGGGTTGGTATTTCTTCTTCCGGCTCAAAAACAATCTGCGGTTTATTATGTACGCTTATCTGCTGCATGGTTTCGGCGTTGCGCTTAATTTCATCCAGTTCGGCTTCTATTTCGGCTTCATCCACCAGTAAAATTTCTATAGTTTTCTCTTCTGCATCCGGTTCTGTAACATTGTTTTTTAAGGTTGCTTCAACCGGGTTAAACTGGTTAGATACTGTTACGGCAACAGATTTCTGTTCAAAATCCGGGGCATTGTTTTGCTGCAGGTGCAGTAATTCTGCCTGCAACATCTGAACCGTAAGCAATAACTGGCTCGCCGTAGCCTTTTGTGCAAACTGGTTCTGTAATTTATTTATGAGTGTCTCCACTCTTTCCATGATATTATTATACTTTTGATGCCCATGCTTAAAGAGGCGACATTTAAAATGCAACTGCGACCTCTAAGTTACTAACTGATTTTTAAAAAAAATACTTAAATGTTTATAGAGCCTAATTTTAGGGGAGAGCGAAGAGGCTGGATTGAAGTAATTTGTGGCAGCATGTTCAGCGGCAAAACAGAAGAACTGATACGAAGATTAAAAAGGGTTAAAATTGCCAACTTAAAGGTTGAGATTTTTAAACCGGCCATTGATGTGCGTTATGATGAAAAAAAGATTGTAAGCCATGATACAAATGCCATTCAGTCAACCCCGGTTGACAGTTCGCAGGCCATTTTATTGCTTGCCCAGGATGCAGATGTGGTGGGCATTGACGAAGCACAGTTTTTTGATGCAGAGATCGCCAATGTATGTGAAGCGCTGGCTTTAAGAGGCATAAGGGTTATAGTTGCAGGTCTTGATATGGATTATCTGGGCAAACCATTTGGGCAAATGCCCAACCTGCTTGCCAAGGCAGATTATATAACCAAGTTACATGCCATTTGCCAGGTTTGCGGCAATATTGCAAACGTGAGTTTCCGCAAAATAGCCGAGGGCCCGCAGGTACTTTTGGGCGAAAAAGATATCTATGAGCCCCGTTGCAGGCATTGTGCACAGTTAAAGGATTAATAATAACATGGTTAAACGGATCATTACGCTTTTAAAAAAAGATATCCTGCTTGAGTTTAGGCAAAAGCACACTTTTTATGGTGTACTGCTTTATATAGCCTCAACTATTTTTGTACTTTATTTATCAATCGACAGGCCCGATGCCAATGTATGGAACGGCTTGTTCTGGACCATTCAGTTATTTATATGTGTAAATGCAGTTGCAAAAAGTTTTTTGCAGGAAAGCCGGGGACGTATGCTCTACTTCTATTCCATTGCTTCGCCAGTAGAGTTCATTGTTGCTAAAATGATCTACAATTTGATGTTAATGATTGTAATGAGTCTGCTGAGTTTAATGCTTTTCAGTATTTTTTTAAGTAACCCCCTGCAAAACAGTCTGTGGTTTGTAGGCATAGTGGTTTTGGGAGGTGCCAGCATCAGTATTGTATTTACCTTAATGAGCGCCATTGCGGCAAAAGCGCAACAGAATGCTGCACTGATAGCCATTTTGGGATTTCCGGTAATTTTACCCCAGCTTTTATTATTAATGAGGCTAAGTAAAGCAGCTTTTGCCGAAGTATTCAGAGAAGGTGCTGTAATGCAGCTATCACTTTTGATAATGGGCCTTGATGTTTTGGTTATTGCCATGGCTGTAATTTTATTTCCTTATTTGTGGAAGGATTAGGGAAAATAACCTGATATTCGCAATGATTCAGATCATCTTTAAATACGAAAAAAATAACTCCTGACTATTAATCCTTAACTCCTAACTTCCCTATCTTTGCCGCACTTAACAAACTTCTTTTCTTGAAGAAAAACTGGTGGAAAATATTATCCCTTCTTTTGCTGATCTACACGGTCGTTGGTGGGTTACTAATGGATATTCCTAAGCTGTTTATTTTAAATGAAACTATACGTAACCTGTATTTTCATGTGTGTATGTGGTTTGGTATGATGATATTGTTTGGGACCAGCTTTGTTTACAGCATTAAATACCTGCGGGGTTTCAATTTATGTAATGATATTTTTGCCCACAATTATGCCGCAGTAGGTTCATTTTTTGGCATACTCGGTTATGCTACGGGTACCATTTGGGCAAATTATACCTGGGTAACCGACCAAAGCCAGTCGCTGGGCAGCATTTTAAAAGAACCAAAACTGATAGGAGCTGCTATTGCACTCTTAATTTATGGAGCATATTTTGTTTTAAGAGGATCTTTTACCGACATGGATAAAAAAGCCCGGGTAAGTGCGGTGTATAACATTTTTGCTTTTGCTATGCTGTTCCCAAGTATATGGATCATACCACGGCTGGTGGGCAGTTTGCACCCCGGCGCACCGGGCAGCGAAAGCGGTAACCCGGCTTTAAATTTTAAGGATATTGACAGCCGTTTGAGAATAGTTTTTTATCCGGCTGTTATTGGCTGGACTTTGTTGGGTGTATGGATAACCACTTTAAAAATACGTTTACAATTAATTAAAGATAAAACTTTGATAAATGAATAAGATAGTTTTACGTTTGGTGTTGTGTGTTTTTAGTTTTGTGTTGAGTGCAGTTTGTTTTGCACAGGATACAAAACCCGAAATGGCTGATGTAATGCGGAGCAATGGAAAAATTTATGTGGTAGTGGCCGTATGTCTTACCATCCTGATTGGCTTATTCATTTATGTATTTTTATTAGATAGAAAAATAAGCAGGTTAGAGAAAGGGAAAGATTAATGCTAAATAAAAAGTTTTGAGTTTTGGGTTTTGTGTTCAATAAATTAATAAGAGTTCACGAATAATAAAGCTCCCAACTGAAAACACCAAACACAAAACACAAAACGATTTCAAATAACGATTGCTAATATAAAACCAATTTTATGAGTGCTAACCAGCCATACAGTTTTTTCCATAGCGTGGAAAGAAGCTTTGACAAAGCAGCCAAATTTACCAACTGGGATTTGGGTATTTTAGAACAGATTAAAGCCTGTAACAGTGTTTATCGTATGCGTTTTCCTATTAAAAGGGATGACGGAACGATTGAGGTTATAGAAGCTTACCGTGTGCAACACAGCCACCACAAAGCACCCTGCAAAGGTGGTATTCGTTTTAGCGACGAAGTAAATCAGGATGAAGTAATGGCTCTTGCCAGCCTGATGACTTACAAGTGCGCTATCGTAAATGTGCCTTTTGGTGGCGGAAAGGGGGGGATAAAAATTAACCCACGTAAATACAGCGAATACGAACTGGAAAAAATTACCCGTCGTTACACTTCGGAGCTGGTTAAAAAGAATTTTATTGGCCCCGGTATTGACGTGCCTGCCCCCGATTATGGAACCGGTTCCAGAGAAATGGCTTGGATAGTTGATACCTATGCTTCACTAAAACCCGGCGATATTGATGCAGCCGGTTGTGTAACTGGTAAGCCTGTAACACAGGGTGGAGTGCGTGGCCGTACAGAAGCAACAGGCCTGGGTGTTTTCTTCGGAATTCGGGAAGTATGTAATATGCCGGATATAATGGAAAGACAGGGGCTTAGTGTTGGGGTTGAAGGAAAAACAGTAGTGGTGCAGGGTATGGGTAATGTAGGATTTTACTGTACTAAATTTTTCCGTGAGCATGGCGCAAAAGTAATTTCTATTGCAGAATATGAGGGTGCTATTTTTAATGCTGATGGATTAAATGAAGAAGAAGTTTTTGCTCATAGAAAAGCAACGGGTTCAATTTTAAATTTTCCAGGAGCCACCAACCTGGCAATCACAACAGATGCATTGGAACTGGAATGTGATATATTAATTCCGGCAGCATTGGAGAATGTCATCAATGGCCAGAATGCACCCAGGGTAAAAGCAAAAATAATTGGCGAAGCGGCTAATGGTCCCTGTACACCCGAAGCAGATGAGATATTTACACAAAGAGGTATTTTGTGTGTGCCAGATATGTACCTGAATGCTGGAGGTGTTACAGTAAGTTATTTTGAGTGGTTAAAAAACCTAAGCCATGTTCGTTATGGCCGTATGGAAAAGCGTTTCAATGAGAATATGAATATGCAGATCATTAACCAGATTGAAACCCTTACAGGCAAATCGGTTGATGAATCACAAAAAAAGCAGATTGTACACGGTGCCGATGAACAGGAACTTGTACACAGCGGCCTGGAAGAAACCATGATAACAGCTACCAGGGAAATTATGGAGATATGGAAAAGCAATCCTGAAATTCCTGACATGCGTACGGCTGCATATGTAAGCGCCATCAATAAGGTTGCTATAAGTTACAGCGAGCTGGGTATATTCCCATAAACTGTTTATGATCCGATATTAGAAATTGCATCCCGCCAAAAGGCAGGATGCAATTTTTTTTATAGGGAACGTGTAAGTGAACTTGCTGAAGTTTATAATATTACCACATTCATTTGTTCTGTAACTTGTCTGTTAACGCGGTAGCTTACAGTTTTGCCTGATTTTTTTCCGGTGATCTCAAATTTTAAGATAGCATCACCCAGGTCATCCGTGTTGAGTAAAAACTGTTTTGAAAATACTTCGCCTTTAACATCAGCATTGTAAAATACAACACCTGCTTCATCGGTGATGATGATGTTGAATACATTTTCATCCTTTGATCCGGAGAAGTTCAGCTGGATAAGTGGCTGGTTTTTAAAAGTGCCTGCATACTTCAATTCTACCGGAAGTACCGGATTAATACTGGCAGTGTCTGTTGCATTTACCTGCATAAATCCAATTACTGAAAAAATAGCAATTGCAATGATTGTTTTGATTTGTTTCATAAAGTTTAATTTAATGATTACTAATAATTGTTGTTTAAAAAATTGATAGTAAACAATCGGAAAATATTTCAGGTAGCAAACAAGGATTAAAAGAAGCGGAACAGGTCCGTAGTGATTGCAATTATCAGGTAGTAATTGCTTTGATGATGTAAAAGTAGAACGGTTTTGTTTCTCTTGCAAACCAATGTATGCTGCAAATTAGTTTACCCAACAGGAAAGTAACAGGCTAAAATGCTTGTTAATAAAGGGTTTGCAGAAATTATTTGTATGACAGCCAACTCGTTTTTTATTAAAGGATGTATGCTGAGCCTTAACGTTTGGTTCACATTGGTATAATTGAAAATTATAAAAGTCCATGTATTTTATGACCGGAATTTTTTTGGCTTTAATCCCTGTGAGGCAAGTTCAACAATTTCAATAATACGCTTTTGTCTTGTTTCAGTTTTTTTGGCTAAAACAAACCATTGTAAAAAATATTTTTTGGAACCGGGCCATTTTTTAAATTCTATTTCCAGGTCTGCAGGAATTGTTAATGCTTTCACCTTATCCAGTATTTTTCAGGAGCCATTGGCTTTTGCTGCTTCAATAGTTTTATAACCTGCTTCTGTCATCAGCCCTTCATCAATAAGCCGTTGTATTTTTTCTTTGTTAATTTTCGACCAGGTACCGGTTGTTTTTTGTATACAAAAAAACTGGATAAATTTTTCTTCATCAACAGGCTTTACCTCGCTGTCTATCCAGCCAAAGCAAAGTGCTTCATCAACAGCATGGCTGTATTTTAAAGTTGGCTTACCGGATTTTTTTCTTATAATAAATCACCCAAATGGACTGTTTACTATCATGATTTTTTAATAACCATGCCCTCCATGCTTTTCTGTTTTTTGGGTAAAAGATTTCTGTTTGCTTATCCTGGATGGGTAACTTTTAAATTTCAGTTTTATAAATTTTCCGCATGGCAAATTTTCCGCAATGCGGGCATTTAACACCAGTTAATGGTTTGCCGGCAGCCTTGTAGCGTATGCCTCCAATATCCCAGATACTGGTTTCTTTTCCGCAGCTACAGGTAAAGCGGTAACGCTTTGAGTCCTCCATCATTTTTTAAATAATGATTCAGAAGAAAAGAATTTTACAATTTTTTGAGCAATGCTGAGTTTCATTTGTATAGTTTAGTTTGGTGTATTAAGCGGATTCAGTGCATTACTATTCTCCATAAACAACCGGAAATTATAATCAGGCCTGTTAATAACATCATTATGTTCTTTAAGGCTGTGTATAAAAATAACCTGGTTTGTCTTTAACATCGGCGTAAGTACATTTTTTTCTTCGGGGTTTATAAAAGTAATACTTTTCTCCCTGAGTATTTGCATCATTTTTTGAGATACCTCATCTGTCCCGCCTCCTTTATTGGTGTACAGGTTTATAAATTGGTGCGATGCATCGGCCAGTATCCAGGCAGTATATTTATCAACCTGGCTATACAAGCCATCAAATAAAATTACCTGCTTTATTTCTGCACCGCCATTCTGTAATATATATGCCATTACCCTGAAGGCACCGCTATGGCCTGCCAGTACTATGTTTCCGGTTTTTACATTTTTACTGATTATCTTTTCTGTCTTTAATTTATACAGCACATCTTTCAGTAAGTTTTTAAAAATAGCTGGCTGCTCCAACTTGCCGCCATAACTGTCCGGTGCATTTTTAGCAGTTTCGGCAAATACAAGTAAAGCATTGCGTTTTGATGCTATGAACTGTTTTATCAATTCAAAATAAACAGCTGCAGTATCAATATTGTTTTTCCAGCCATGAAACCAGAAAACCACATCAACATATTTCCCGGGTTTAAAATGAGGTGGCACTGCAATCAGCACAGTGCTATCGCTGTAATGCATAGCTGCAGGGTAGAATATCTTGTTATAGGTATGACCAATTGCTCTGATGGTATCGGGGAAGGATGTGTATGCAGATGTGATACGGAATAGCTGCAACTCATTTTCTTTTTGAGCAAATGAGAGCAGATATAAAAAAGATAAAAGCAGCAGCAATAATATTCTCATCTTAATAGATTGCCTTTACAAGTTACTAAAGATGTGGAATTTTACTAAGGTTAATGCAAATGCCGATTACCAAAACAAAAGCTGGTAGTAACAAATAAGTTAATTTAGTTTTTTTTAAAGCTATTTTATATTATGTTTATCAAAAAAAATACATGAAAACGCTTGAAGAACTTAAAATTGATAAATCTCTTTTTTCTATCGGACAGGCATTCTCTGATGGCTGGGCTTTGGTTTCAAAACACCTGGGTTATTATATACTAGGTGGTATTATTGCAGTGGCTATTAGTGCAGGCGTTGGTATCATACCCATTGTTGGTGGCATCGTTAATAATCTCATATTGAGCCCCTGCTTGATGGCAGGTGCGGTTTATATTACATGGCATATTTCAAAAGGTAAAGGCTGGGCCGATTTTGGAGATATGTTCAAGGGCTTTAATTACCTGCAGCCTGTGGCTATAAGCACACTTATCCAGGGATTGGCATCTTTACTATTGATAGTACTGGTATTTTTTAATTTTCTTCCCGAACTGATACATCTTTTTAAAATATCGCAAGGTGCAGATGCTTTTACAAAGCAGGAAGAAATAAAGGATGCGTTTTTACAACTATTTAAAGGTAAGTTTATTGTATCCTGCCTGATATTGACGGTCGCCTTATTATTTATATCTGCTCTATGGGCATTTAAAATCCACTTTATTGTTATTTACAAAATGCAGGCCTGGCCTGCTATGGAAATGTCACGCAGAATTGCCAGCCATAATCTGTTGCAATTGATTGGATTCTTTTTGTTGATGGGCATCATCATCCTGATAAGTGCCATACCATGCGGCATTGGTTTATTGTTCAGCTTGCCGCTGATGATTGGTGCTACTTATAGTGCATTTGCACAAATAACTGGTTGCGACCAGGCAGATGAAATTAATGAAGAGATGTTTGATTTTATGGGAGAGGATAAAAAAGATTAAACAAAAAGCGATCTGCTTACCCTGGTCAAATTTTATTTATTCTGGTTAAATATTCCTCCAAAAAAATATTGATGATGTGATTTCAGCCCATTTCAAAATTCTTTCTTTTCAACGCTGCAACAGCACTTTCTAAAATAATGGTGATTTAGTGCAGGATATTTGATCTGACAAATTCAGTTCGGGACCTAAGGATAGAAAACTACCTTTGCAAAGCACTGCAACCAGCAATGGATTATATAAAAGAATATAAAAGTTTTATAAGCAGCCATTATTTAAGTGATGCCGTTCGCATTACTGCCGGTATTGTTTTGCCAGCCATCGTTCTCAATTATTTCAACTTACTCGCTGTTGGTGTGGTAGTATCATTAGGTGCCATGAGTGTGAGTATAACGGATACGCCAGGGCCCATACAGCATCGCAAAAACGGCATGCTGGCCTGTATCATCATCAATACGGTAATGGCGGTGTTTACAGGTTTTGCAGCTCCGCATCCTTATTTACTGGGCCTGTTAATTATGCTGGCCTGTTTTTTATTTTCCATGATTGCAGTCTTTGGTAACAGGGCCAACTCCATTGGTGTTTCGGCATTGCTGGTAATGGTGCTTAGTATCGACCGGCAGCACCAGGGTTGGGATGTGATTGTAAATGCGGCGTATATTTTTGCAGGTGCCGTATGGTACATGCTGCTGAGTTTATTGTTGTATGGTTTCAGGCCCTATAAACTGGCACAGCAGGCATTGGGCGATTGTATTATGGCAACTGCAGATTACTTGAAGGTAAGGGCCTCTTTTTATGAAAAAGAAGTGGATTACGAAAATACCTACCAGCAAATGATGGAGCAGCAAATTGTGTTGCACAATGAACAAAACCTCGTAAGAGAGTTGCTTTTTAAAAGCAGGAATGTCATTAAGGAATCCACCACCACGGGCAGAACATTACTAATGATCTTTACAGATACGGTTGATTTGTTTGAGAGAACCATGACCAGTTACCACGATTATAAAGCACTGCATGAGGCGTTTGATGAAGAGGATATACTGCAACAATACCGGCAACTGATCATGGAGGCAGCGAATGAACTGGATGAAATTGGTATTGCTGTAAAAAGCGGAAAAGCATCTGAAGATACCGGCGCACTTGCAGCCCATATCAGCAAAACAGCATCTTATTTTAATGCACTGCGTGATGCCAACCGCACTGCCGAAAATGTGGATGGCTTTATAAGTATGCGGCATATACTCAACAGCATCAGCGACATTGCAGGCCGTATACATACGTTGCACCTGTACACTTCTTACGACAGGGAACTTACAAAAAAAATGGGTAAGCAGCCGGATTACGACCAGTTTGTAACACACCAGCCCATTGATTGGAAACTGTTTCGTGATAACCTTTCTTTTGCATCCAATAATTTCAGGCATGCAGTAAGGGTGAGCATTGCTACACTGCTGGGTTTTATCATTTCGCAGTTTTTTCCGGTGGGGCATAGTTACTGGATATTGCTTACCATTATCGTTATTTTAAAACCTGCATACAGCCTTACCAAAAAAAGAAATTACGAAAGGTTAATTGGTACCATCCTGGGTGCTGCAGCAGGGCTGATTATTTTATATTTTATCAAAAGTAACGATGTGCTTTTTGTAATTATGCTTGTGCTGATGATTGGTACTTACAGTTTAATGCGTACCAATTATATGATCAGCGTAATTTTTATGACGCCCTATATTTTGTTGCTTTTTCACCTGATTAACAATGCCAGTTTTGAAACCATTATTGCCGATAGGATTATTGATACCGTTATTGGCTCTGCAATTGCTTTTCTGGCCAATCTTATATTGCTGCCTGTGTGGGAGCAGGAGCAAATAAGCAAGTACATGCTGGAAGCCATAAAAAGCAACAAAATTTATTTCACCGATATTGCCGGCGCCTTCACCGGTAACCAGGTTACTAATACAACCTATAAAGTAAGCCGTCAGCATGCTTTTGTAGCACTGGCAAATCTTTCAGATGCTTTCACCCGTTTGCTATCCAACCCAAAAAGCAAACAGAAAAACAGTAAGCTGCTGCACCAGTTTGTGGTGCTTAACCACATGCTCACATCACATATCGCCACGCTTTCTTATTATGTAAAACCGCTGTCGCAAAAATATGCATCACCCCATTTTGCGCCACTCATTAAAACCGCTGTTGCAAGGCTCGAAGATGCAGAAAAGATACTTGGCGAAATGCCTGCCGAAACTGTTGCGCCGGAACTGATACCGGCCAATAATATACAACTGCAGTTGCAGCAACTGTTGCAGGCAAGGCGGCTTGAACTAAAGCAGGGCATTTTGAAAAGTGATACGCAAAAATTACTCACCGAATTTAAACCCATTGCCGACCAATTTAATTTTATTGACAATATTGCTACGGATATAAAAAAGACGGGTATGCAATGGATGGAGGGGTGAGGCTTTTAACATTAATGATATCTATGGTTTATAAAAAAAATTCCTAAAAAAAATCCCTGCAACCCTTTTAAGACCAATCACGTATTTACTGTTAATATTTGTTTATTTAAATCAAAAAATATGATCAGGAAATTACTTTGTACTGCCGTTATTATATGCCTGGTGCTGTCTTGTAAAAAATCAGCCGATGTAGCGCCGGCCCAGATACCTGAGCGGTTAGTTGTTAGCCCTGCAAGCAACAGTATATTAATTGGAGCCACGGCACAGTTTACGTTAAAATTTTATAATAATATAGGTCAGGAGGCAACAGTACCGGCAAGTGTTTCGTGGATGAGCACAAATTCAGCAGTAGCTACAGTAAATAACCAGGGGCTGGTTACAGGTGTAGCAGCTGGCCAGGTAGAAATAAAAGCTTTTTACAACAGTATTGTAACTTCGGCACTGCTGGCTGTGGTTATAAATAATAACCAGCTTGCCACAGTTAATATAACAAACGTAGGTGGTGGTATTCAGGAAATATTATTAAATCAAACAACTACCTTAACTGCTGAAGGCAGAAATGTAGTTGGTCAAATAATACCCGGACTTGTTTTTACATGGACCAGCAATAACATTAGTTTGGTAGAAGTAAATAATGCAGGTTTAGTAACGGGTAAAGGGTACGGTACAGCAAATATTGCTGCTGCAAGTGGCGGCATACTAAGCTCGCCCATTATGTTGCAGGTAATACGTATGGGCGATTTTGGAAACATGGGAAGCCAGGGCAAAGCAAAATTAAAAATAGAAAATAATGTACTTAAGCTTCAAACTACTTCCAACTTTTCAGTGCAAAATGCGCCAGATCTCAGAATATATCTTACAAACAGTACCAGCAGTATCTCAAGTGCTTTGGAAGTAGCTACGCTAAGCCAGCGATCTGGCGCACAAATCTGGAATATTGCAGCACCCACCACTATTACGCAATACCGCTATGTAATGGTATGGTGCAAACAATTTGGGGGTAATTATGGCCATGCCGATTTGGGAAACTAAAGGAGCATTGAATTTGTGTAATGCTGGTTGCTGGTCTGAAAGTATTGCAATCCCGTTTGTTTCTCTACGGTCGCAAAAGAAAACGATTTTGAAGATTATACTTTATCATTTCAGCTTCTGTAATGCCATGTTTTTTATATACAAACTACGCCGCGATAAAAGCTCAATAAAGATATTCAGTAGAAGAGTGCGACGCCACCGCAGCCCAATAGCATTTCCAGAGCTTGGTCCATAATGGAGGAACACGCCTTCTGGCGTGTTCAATAGAATTCGCCAAAAGGCGGAATTCCTACAAAAATCCCGGCCTGAAAAAGCCGGGATCATAATTAGAAAATTTTATGTTCTAATTCGCTTCTGCCATATTCGGTATATCAACCGCTTTGTAAGCGCCGGCATCTAATTTCTTCTTTGTTTCTTCAAATGCATTGAGTGTTTCGTCAATATCGGCATCCGTGTGTACAGCAGTAGGTATCAGGCGGTAAATTATATCGCCTTTTGGTATTACCGGGTACACTACAATGCTGCAGAAAATATGATAATTCTCCCGCAGGTCCATCACCATTTGTGTGGCTTCGGGTACATCGCCTTTCATAAAAATGGGTGTAACCGGGCTGTTAGTGCCGCCAATATCAAAACCACGTTCCTTTAAACCGGTTTGTAATTTTTTTACATTGTACCAGAGTTTTTCACGCAGTTCGGGCATGGCTTTTACCATTTCCATTCGCTTGAGCATACCTTCAACAATCATCAATGGTAAACTCTTTGCAAATATTTGTGAGCGTGTATTGTAGCGTAAATATTTCAATACATTTTTTGGTCCGCTGATGAAAGCACCAATGCTGCCCATGCTTTTTACAAAGGTTGAAAAGTAAAGATCAATATCTTTCTGGCAACCCTGCGCTTCATCTGCTCCGGCGCCTGTTGGGCCCATGTAACCAAAACCATGTGCATCATCAATTAAAATACGGAACTCATATTTCTTCTTCAGTTCGCAGATCTCTTTTAAAATGCCCTGCTCGCCATCCATACCAAAAACACCTTCGGTAATTAATAAAATGCCACCACCGTTTTTAGCGGCCAGTTCGGTGGCACGCTGCAATTGTTTTTCGCAATCGTCAATATCGTTGTGTTTAAATGCATAGCGGTTGCCCATGTGCAGGCGTACACCGTCTACAATGCAGGCATGTGCTTCGGCATCGTACACAATTACATCGCGGCGGTTTACCAATGCATCAATACAACTCATAATACCCTGGTAGCCAAAATTCAGCAGCATGGTATCTTCACGGCTTACAAATTCGCTGATCACTTTTTCCAGTTCTTCATGCTGGGTGCTATTGCCACTCATCATCCTGGCACCCATGGGGTTGCCCATGCCATATTTTGCAGCGGCTTCGGTATCCGCTTTACGTACTTCGGGGTGGTTAACCAGGCCCAGGTAATTGTTCAGGCTCCACACAATCATATCGTTGCCGCGGAATTTCATTCTTGGCCCCAATTCCCCTTCCAGTTTTGGAAAAGTGAAATAGCCGTGGGCTCTGTCCATGTGCTGGCCAATAGGGCCACCATCCTTTACTAATTTTTCAAAAACATCCATTGTTATTTAATATTTAAGATTTTTGATTTAATATTTTAAAACTGCTTTTACTGGCGTTTGGTTTGTCATGCAGAGAGCCCGCTGAATTTTAAACAATGATATATCTCTCATAATTGCGGCAAAAATACAGTAAATAAGCTTTTGTTCAAAACGTATGAATTCGGCACAAATCTTATCTTCAACAGATGAAAGCAGTATTGATTTTTTTGGTAAGCCTGTCGTTTTTTGTAACAGCTTCTTTTGGTCAGCAAAACGAAGAGCAGGTTAAAAAATTGAAATTCTGTGGATATAAATACACGGATACCGCATTATTACGAAAACATTTTGAGCAGCAGCTTGCTTTTTTCCAAATCAAAAATGGAGATACAATCGTTGATCTTGGCACAAGCAGTGGGGCATATTTGGGTGCTATTAATGTTATAGCTGATTTTGAAAATGTACATTTTATACTGGTAGATATTGATAGCAGTTGCCTTAATGCTACCAAAGTAAATAACATGATTGCCCATTATGAAAATTTAAGAGGCCTGCCATTTAACAACAGCATCAGTTTTGTTGTTAATACCACTGATAGTTTATGGCTGCCGTTAAACAGTAAAAGAAAACTCTGGATATTTAATACCCTGCATGAAATACCTGATAAACCAGCAATCATAAAACAAATAGTTGCCGTGCTGCAAACTGGTGGTGAAATTATTATTGCCGAACTGATGGCTACCGAAAAACGCAAAATACACCGGGGCTGTAAAAAACCTTTGATGACCGAAGAAGAAATAAAAAAACTGATGCTGGATGAAGGTTTTGCATTTAACAATATGGTTGTAAATCCCATCCCGGCTAAAAAGATAAGAAATCCTTATTGTTTGTTTCGTTTTGTAAAGCAATAAACAGCCTACATTTGTTTCCTGAAAAATCAATTTTATGCTTCGCAGATCTTTTTTACTTTTTACTTTTTATTTTTTTACAGCCGCTGCTTTTGCACAAAAAGCTTCACAGGGTCAATTAAGCAAACCCAAATTAGTAGTTGGGTTGGTTATTGATCAGATGCGATGGGATTATTTATACCGCTACAGTGATTTATACGGAACGGGGGGATTTAAAAGGGTATTAAAAGAAGGCTTTAGTGCAGAAAATACATTTATCCCCTGTGTGCCTACCTACACAGCAGTAGGTCATAGCTGCATTTATACCGGAAGTGTGCCAGCCATCACCGGCATTGTTGGCAATAATTGGTTTGATAAAACCACCGGCAAAGGCGTTTATTGTACCGATGATTCAACAGTTTCAACCGTTGGTAACAGCGGCGTTGCAGGTAAAATGAGTCCTGCCAATATGTGGGTAACAACAATTGCAGATGAACTGCGGTTAAGTAATAATTTTAAAAGTAAAGTGATTGGTATCGCGTTAAAAGACCGAGGCGCTATTTTAACGGCAGGCCACAGTGCTAACGCAGCATATTGGTACGATGCCGGCAAATGGATAACCAGTACGCATTACATGAATGCGCTGCCAACTTGGGTAGATCAATTTAATGGTAAAGATATTCCCGGAAAATACATGAGTAAAGACTGGACAACGATTTTGCCTATGAGTAGTTACAGCCTGAGTACTGCCGATGATAAGCCTTATGAAAATGCAATCAGGGGAGAATCAACGGTAACTTTTCCGCATAAACTTTCATTGATACCGGAAAATATTAAATACGAATCATTCCGCACAACGCCGTTTGCCAATACATTTACTTTTGATTTTGCAAAAGCTGCTATAGAAAATGAAAAATTAGGCAGTAATACGGTTGCCGATTTTTTAGCAGTGAGTATTTCAAGCACAGATTATATCGGACATAATTTTGGGCCAAATTCTGTAGAGATTGAAGATACTTATTTAAGATTAGACAGAGATATTGCTGATTTTTTACAATACCTGGATACTAAACTGGGTAAAGGAAATTATTTGTTTTTTTTATCAGCCGATCATGGTGTAGCAAATATTCCGGCGTTTTTAAATGAACATAAAATGCCTGGTGGAACTTTTAGCGAAAACAACATTACCAGAGATATTAATGCCGCAGTTGATTCTGCCTTTGGCATACCAAAAGTGGTAAACAGAGTTATGAATTACCAGGTTTACTTGAATGATGCTGCTATTTCAGCTGCTGGAAAAGATAAGGAAGCTATTGAAAAGCTGGTTATAAGAAAACTAAAACAGCTCCCTTATGTTATTGCGGCATTTGCCCTTGAAGAAATTGCAGAAACGGCTTTGCCGCAGCCACAGCGTGAAATGATGATAAACGGCTATAATCCCAAACGCAGTGGCGATATACAGTTTACTTTTAAGGCCGGTTATTTTGATGGAGGTGCTAAAGGAACTACGCATGGCTTATGGAACCCCTATGATGCACATATTCCCTGCCTGTTTTTTGGGTGGGGCGTAAAACCGGGTAAAACGAACAGGGAAACTTATATGACAGATATTGCGCCTACTATTGCTGCTATGTTACAAATACAAATGCCCGATGGCTCCGTGGGTAAGGTGATAACTGAGCTGATAAAGTAAACAGGTGCATATATAAATGAAAAAGAACTGAGTAATCAGTTCTTTTTTGTTGGGTTACTAGGATTCGAACCTAGACAAACAGAATCAAAATCTGTTGTGCTACCTTTACACCATAACCCAGCTTGATACCCAAAAAAATATTTGGATTGCAAAAATAAGGGTTCAGCGCTTTTCAGCCAAAAGGATTTTCGGGAGATTTGGAGGGCTAATAGCAAAGATTTACATAAAAAAGCCGAAAATAAAAGAAATGCATCTTTAAGCTTCGCATTAGTTTAGTATTCCCAATATTCAGTTTTTATCCCACAAAGGCTTTCGGCTTGTATGAAAAATGCGATACACAATTATTTGTTGACTTAAAAGATTAATACCGTAATGTATCATTTAAGGGAAATCGGGAACTAAAGTACAGTGGACATCTGCGTATCTTATAGTACCAATGCCGGGTTTATTGATTAACTGTACAAGTCGCCTTTCTGCTTTATTAATAAATCTCTCTCCTAATCCCGATAATTTAGTTTCGTACCAATCATATATTTCCTTCAAATCACTTTGGGCTTCGGGCGAAAAAACCAAGGAGAATGCCATTTTAAACGAATTAACGTTTACGAATATTTTGTTTTACTGTATCCCAATCAATCAGCAAAGAAGGGTCTTTTTCAACTTTATCTTTTACAGAAAGTACCTTATCTTTTTGCCATTGAGGGATATCTATATTAACCTCATCAATAAATTCCACAGCATTCATCTTTTGCAAATCTTCAATTACATCGGCCGCGTAGTCTTTTTTAATTCGTATAAAATAGGTTTCAGACATTTTTAAAAGTTTTACTGTCTTATAAAGTTAAACAAAATATCAGAATATAGTTTCATTGTTTACTCCGCATCCTCCTTCTCCTTCAATCCTTTTATCAAATCCAACGCTTCTGTTACCACATCGCACATGATGGTAATTAATGAGCCTGGCTTTGCATTGGTATATGCATACATGATGGCTTCTTTTTCGTTGTAAATTATTTCAATGGGAATGTCTTTTGTTTTTGTTTCGTTGATTCCTTCTATCAATAGATTTACGATTTCTTCGGCAGTGCGGCCACGCAGGTGTTTATCCTGACGAATGATAATTTCATCAAACGATCTGCCTGAAATGCGGCCCAGTTCTTTAATGTCTTCATCCCTTCTGTCGCCGGTGCCGCTGATGATGCCCACTTTTGGTTCGCCATCCAGTTTGCTTATAAAATCGCAAAGCAGATTAAGGCCTGCGGGATTGTGAGCAAAATCAACTAAAAACTGGAAATTTTTAAACTGGAACATATTCAGTCTGCCCGGTGTTTGGGTTGATGATGGCACAAATGTTTGCAACGCAAGTTTAATATCTTCAATTTCAATATTACGCCAGAAATAAGTGCTCAACACAGCCGGCAGACAGTTCATTACATTGTGAATCGCTTTACCACCGTAGGTTACAGGCACTTCACTTACTTTTATCACCCTTATTTTCCAGGTGCCTTTCATAATGCTGATATATCCGTTTTCAAAAACAGCAGCATAGCCGCCTTCTTTACAATGTTTTTTTATCCGGGGATTATTTTCATCCATGCTGAAATAAGCAATATTGCATTTCAATCCTTCCTTCATGGCGTACACCAGGTCGTCATCGGCATTTAAAATAGCATAGCCGTGATTAAAAACAGTTTCGGGAACAACCTGCTTTACTTTTGCCATTTGCTCCATCGAATCTATACCACCCAAACCGATATGATCGGCACTTATGTTTGTGACAACTGCCACATCGCAATTTTGAAATGCCAGTCCGTTTTTTAAAATACCGCCTCTTGCACATTCCAGTACAGCAAAATCAACCGTTGGGTCTTTTAAAACAAAGGTGGAAGAAACCGGACCTGTACAATCACCCTTCATCATCATCTGGTTTTGTATGTACACACCATCGCTGGTGGTGTAACCAACTTTGTAACCCGCTGTTTTTGCGATATGTGCCGTAAGCCTGGTAGTGGTTGTTTTACCATTGGTACCGGTAATAGCAATAATGGGTATGGTTCCTGCGGTGCCTTTAGGAAAAAGCATATCTACAACCGGCTCGGCCACATTTCGTGGCAAACCAACCGATGGATCTATATGCATACGAAAACCCGGGGCTGCATTTACTTCCAGGATGGCGCCACCATTTTCTTTAACAGGCGTTCTCAGATCGGTAGCCATAATATCAATACCGCAAATATCCAGTCCAATAATTTTTGCAATGCGCTCACACATCATAATATTTGCCGGATGCACTTCATCCGTAACATCGGTGCTGGTGCCACCCGTAGAAAGATTGGCGGTAGGTTTCAGCAAAACCAATTCCCCTTCCGGCGGAACGGTTTCTAAAGTATAACCTTTTTCATCCAGCATTATTTTTGTAAAATCATCAATAGTAATTTGTGTCAGCACTTTTTCGTGCCCGTAGCCACGGCGTGGGTCTTTATTTACTTCTTCTAATAAATATTGAATGGTATTTTTTCCATCGCCCACAACCGATGCAGGCGTACGTAAAGCTGCACAAATAAATTTATAGTTGATTACCAGTATGCGAAAATCGAACCCGGTAATATATTTTTCTACAATTACACTGCGGCCATAATGTTTGGCTGCTTCAAAAGCTTTCAATGCCATTTCCCAATCTATAATATTGGTGGTATTCCCTTTTCCGTGATTACCATCAATAGGTTTTATCACGCAGGGGTATCCAATGCTGTCAATGGCATCCTTCAATCCTTCTTCTGTTCTTACCACATCACCTTTTGGTACCGGAATTTCTGCAGCGCCCAGTAAATTTTTTGTTTCTTCCTTATCGCAGGCAATGTCCACCGCAATATTACCGGTGGTGCTTGCAATGGTTGCCCTTATTCTTTTTTGATGCACACCATAACCCAGTTGCACCAGTGAGTGTTTATTTAAACGTATAAACGGAATGCCACGTTTTGCAGCCTCATCAACAATGCAACCCGTGCTGGGCCCAAGCCTGGTATCTTCCCGAATCTCTCTCATTCTCTGTATGTCTTCTTCCATATCATACGCTTCTTCAAAAATCAACGCATGGGCAATTCTTACCGCAGCTTTTGCGGCATAAATACCTGCATCTTCTTCCGTGTAACTAAAACACACATAGTACTCGCCATCTTTGCCAGTGCCTCTTGTGCGGCCAAATCCGGTATCCATACCGGCCAGGGTTTGAATTTCCAGCGCTATATGTTCAATTACATGTCCCATCCAGGTGCCTTCTTCTACCCGTTCAAAAAAGCCGCCTGGGGTTCCCACACTGCACCGATGTTCTATTAAAGAGGGTATCATTGCTTCCAGCCGCTCTCTAAAACCGGTAATGACATTGGTCGGCATTTTTTCCTTTTCTTCCAGGTCAAGTTTCATCTGTATCAGTTTGGTGCGGCGAACGCTCCAGTAGTTAGGGCCTCTTAAAACTTTAATTTCAACAATCTTCATATAAACTGTTTGTAGTTTGTGGTTAATAGTTTTTTGTTACGGGCATTTGTTTTTCAATTATACATAGTTGTGTCACTCGCTTGTACTGTAAATCATTGGGTACCTTTTATCCCAGCGTAATAAACCTGTATCTCTTTTTTGTGCTTCAGTGGCAACTCTTCGACTCCGCTGAGGATAGCCCAAAGATGGAAATTACCAAAATCATCTTGCTTTGCAAAAAACAAAATTTGTATTGAAAAAAGACCTGAGATTTTTTTAACTGACTAAGCTGTCATAATCTGCATGAGTGCCAATCCAAAACCATACTATTCCTTCTTCAACTTCAATATCTAAAGCACGATATCGCAGGCTCACCCTCACTGAATAAAAACCTTTTACTTTTTTTAGATGGAGAGAAGGGTGTCCGGGATTTTCTTTGAGTAGTTCTTATCTGCCTGATCTTTTATTGTGGGAGGGAGTTTATCATAACATTCCCAAAAAGACGGGACTGTAAAATGTTTCATAGAGGTTTGAATTTGCCTTTCTTATAATCAGCAACTGCTTCATTTGCCATAATGCTCAGTTTATTCTCATTAATATCCTGCTCAATCTGCAAATCCCATTTTTTATTTTCAAATTCTAAAAACCATTGTCTGAACCTGGCAAATTCTTCATCAGGAAGCTGTGAAACTGATTGTTCTATATCAGATAAATTACTCATGATTTTATTTTTATAAAGGTATATTTATTTAGGTTTCTGTAAAAATCTTTTACTTAATTTAGAGTTATGAGTAACCGACGTTCTTTTTTACAAAAAATCAGCCTGGCTTCTGCCGCCGCAATTACAGCCAATGTGTTGCAGCCCGCCTGGAGCCGTAATTTGCAATCAGCATTAAAAAGCAGTGAGTTGATACCGCCATCCGAGCTGGCAAGCGACGAAGATTTTTGGCATTACGTGCAGCAATCTTATACCATTGCTCCAAATTTTATCAACCTTAATAATGGCGGCGTGGCACCTGCACCCAAAGTGGTTGCCGATGCCATGAAAACCAATTACGACGTAAGTAATCAGGCGCCCAGTTATTTTATGTGGCGTGTTATTGACCAGGGCCGGGAACCGTTGCGTAAAAATCTTGCTCAACTAGCCGGTTGCAGTGCCGAAGAAATTGCCCTGCACCGCAATGCTTCCGAGGCATTGGAAACTGTAATTTTTGGTATTGAACTGAAAGCAGGAGATGAAGTAGTGCTCACCAAACAGGATTATCCAAACATGATTGGGGCATGGAGACAGCGGGAGCGGAGAGAAGGTATAAAATTGGTTTGGGTTAATCTTGATCTGCCCAGCGAAGATGAAAATTATTTGGTAAAAAAATATACCGATGCATTTACCGCCAAAACAAAAGTGGTACAAATAACGCACATGATAAACTGGATTGGCCAGAAAATACCGGTGCGTAAAATTGCCGATGAAGCAAAGAAAAACCCGCCTGCCGGTGGGCAGGAAATATTGGTGCTGGTTGATGGTGCCCATACATTTGCCCAATTTGAATTTTCAATTCCAGATCTTAACTGCGATTATTTTGGTACCAGCCTGCACAAATGGCTGGGAGCGCCCATAGGTACAGGTTTGCTATATGTGCGTAAAGAAAAAATTAAGTCAGTATGGCCTTTGTTTGGTGCCGGCGATAAAGAAGATGATAACATCCGCAAGTTTGAACATTTGGGTACAAGGCCTTTTTTTATTGAAGAAGCCATTGACAAAGCCATTGATTTTTACGACATGATTGGTGCAAAACGCAAAGAAGAAAGATTGTTGTATCTGAAAAATTACTGGATGAGCAGGGTAAAAGATCTACCCAAAGTAAAACTGCACACTTCTTTTAAAAAAGAGTTTGGTTGTGCCATTGGGCTGGTAAGTGTGGATGGAAAAACACCTGGCGAACTGGACAGTTATTTGTGGGAAAACTATAAAATTCATACCGTAGGTATTGTTTGGGAAAATATAAGCGGGGTGCGTATTACGCCCAATGTGTATACCAGCACAAAAAATTTAGACCGGCTGGTAGAGGCAATTACTGCATTTGTAAAACCATCTTGATTTCCTTATAGTCCAACGGGCTTTGGAGAAATTTTAGATGGTTTTATGCCGATGGAAAAGAGGCTTGCCTATTTATTCTCCACATCGGCATAAAGTCTTGATTTTAAATGTTATCAACATCGGTTAACAACAAGTAAACGTTTTTCACACACCTTTTCCCTTATTTTTGCGTTAATCATAAAAATGATCAATGCAATTTGCTAAAGGAAAACTAATAGCGATTGGAGGAGCAGAAGACAAGGGAACTGATTTAGAGACAGGAAAAATCCAACGCAACAACCTTAATTTTTTTGAATTGGGAATCCTTTCCCGTATTATGGAAGAAGCTGGCGGCGCTATGTGCCGTATTGAAGTAGTTACTACAGCCAGCATGATACCTTACGAAGTGGGCGACAATTACCTGAATGCTTTTGGCAAAATTGGCTGTACCAATATTGGTGTAATGCACATCCGTAACCGGGCCGATGCAGCCCAAGCAGAATACCTGGAGCGTATCAGCACCTGCGATGTAGTAATGTTCAGCGGCGGTAATCAGTTGCGCCTGAGCAGCACTTTTGGCGGTACTGCGTTTTTAGAAAAAACATTAGATCGGTATCAAAATGAACCTGCATTTGTAGTTGCAGGTACATCGGCCGGTGCAATGGCCATGAGCAATACTATGATTTACGAAGGCAATGCTACCCGTGCACATTTAAAAGGCGAAGTAAAAATTACAACCGGTCTTGGTTTTATGGATGATGTAATTTTTGATTCGCATTTTGAAAAGCGTGGCCGCTTTGCCAGGCTGGCGCAGGCTGTAGCAACCAACCCATCCTGTATCGGCATTGGTTTGGGAGAAGATACGGGTATGATTATTACGGATGGAAATAAAATGGAGGCAATCGGCAGCGGATTGGTTATGATTGTTGACGGGCATGATATTTTGCACTCTAATATTGCTGATATACCAGATGGTAACCCCATCAGCATAGAAAATTTAAAAGTACATTTTTGTGAGCATGGTAACGGTTACCTGTTGAAGGAACGTGATTTTTTAATGAGTGTAAGCGAAAATTCGGTTATAAAAAAGCAGGTTAGCGTAGAATAATTTTTCTCAGTCAGTCAATAAATACCCCCTGATTTTTATTTTTTTGCTTCGCAATAAATTTTAGCAACAAAGGAGAAGTTGCTTCGCAACTCATCATTTGCCACTGAAGCACAGAAGCACGGAAAAATACACATTTAATTCAGTGCCTTCCGTGCCTCTGTGGCAAATCTTTTTTGCCGAAGGCAAAACCCTTTGTGTCTTTGTGGCAAAATTTCTTATCAGCGTAGCTGATAAAACAAACCTTCCTTACATTTTGTATCTGCTTATTGTTCAGCACAGCCATTTTCTTTTTATCTTAACAGCATGAACCGGAAAAAATTCATTCAGCAAACATCACTTGCCGCTACGGGCATACTAATGAGTAAATATTCGTTGGCAAAATGGCAAAGCGATTTTCCACTGGTGAGAGTGCCGGAAAACCAGCGAAAATTTAAAAGCCCGGCTGTTGAAAAACTGATAACTGAAATCAAAAAAAATATCGGCAACAAAGAAATTGCCTGGCTGTTTGAAAACTGTTTCCCCAATACCTTAGATACCACAGTTGAATTTGAGATCATCAATGGTAAGCCCGATACATTTGTTATTACCGGCGATATAGATGCAATGTGGTTAAGAGATTCATCGGCACAGGTTTGGCCTTACCTGCCATTAATGAAAGAAGATAAAAATTTACAGGAGTTAATAAAAGGCGTTATCAACCGGCAGGTAAAATGCATTTTAAAAGACCCTTACGCCAATGCTTTTTATAAAGATGAAACAAAGATCAGTGAATGGAAGGATGATAAGACGGATATGAAACCCGGCATTCATGAGCGTAAATGGGAGATAGATAGTTTGTGTTATCCAATAAGATTGTCTTACGGTTATTGGAAGGAAACCGGCGATGCATCTGTGTTTGATAAAGACTGGCAGGAAGCAATGCGTTTAATTGTAAAGACATTTAAAGAACAGCAAAGGTTAGAAAATAACGGCCCTTATAAATTTGAAAGAACAACCAGTTGGGCAACCGATGGTGTGCCTTTGGGAGGTTATGGATATCCAACAAAAAAGATAGGATTGATACATTCTATGTTCAGGCCGAGTGATGATGCAACGGTTTTTCCGTTTAATATACCCGGGAATATTTTTGCAGAACAATGTCTTGATCATTTAGATTTAATGTTTTTGCAACTTAATTTTAATGGAGGAGGAGATTTAAAAGACTTCACACAATCGTTGGTGAAGGCTTATAAAAGATCTGCTTTGATTAAAAGTGAAGGTTTTGATCAAATTCTTGCATTTGAAATAAATGGGTTCGGTAGTTTTAATGTAATGGATGATGCTAACGTCCCGTCTCTATTGTCTCTCGGTTACCTGGATCCTCTTTGGTTGAAGACTGCTGTTTATGAAAGAACCAGGAAGTTCGTATTATCCGAATCAAACCCATTCTTCTTCAAAGGCAAAGCAGCCGAAGGCATCGGCGGGCCGCATGTGGGTATGGATTATATCTGGCCAATGAGTATTATTATGAGAGGTTTGACAAGCACCGATGATACAGAAATAAAAATGTGCCTGGATATGTTGCAAAAAACACATTCCGGTACCGGTTTCATACACGAGTCTTTTCATAAAGATGATGCCTCTAAATTTACCCGTAAATGGTTTGCCTGGGCCAACACTCTGTTTGGCGAGTTTGTATGGAAGGTTTATAAAGAACGTCCGCATTTATTAAACTAAAATTTGTGCAATGAAAATTTCATTGAGTACTTTTTTCTTTGTTCCCATAGCTATCGGGATGGCCGCATTTACCCCGGTAATTAAAAAGAAACGCATTGTTTTTTTTGGCGACTCTATTACTGAGGCTGCAGTAAACCCCGGTGGCTTTATTGTTAAGCTCGATTCCATGATTGCTTTGCAGGGTAAATCCGGGCAATACGAATTGATGGGTGCCGGCGTAAGCGGCAACAAAGTATATGATCTGTATTTACGCATTGAAGAAGATGTGCTGGTCAAAGAGCCTGATATAGTGGTCATTTATATTGGCGTAAATGATGTTTGGCACAAGCGAACTTCGGGCACCGGTACCGATGCTGATAAGTTTGAAAATTTTTACCAGGCCATCATTAATAAACTGAAAGCCAAAAACATTAATGTGGTTGTTTGCACTACTGCAGTAATCGGTGAAAAAACAGATTTTAGTAACCCGCTGGATGGAGATTTGAATGAGTACAGTAAAATTATCAGGAACATTGCCAAAAAAAATAACCTGCCTGTTGTGGATCTGAGAAAATCTTTCCTGGATTATAATCTAAAAAATAACCCCGACAATAAAAGCAGCGGCATACTTACTTCCGATGGAGTTCATCTGAATGCCAGGGGTAATCAGTTTGTAGCAAATGAAATATGGAAAGTTATACAGGCTTATTAGTTCCAGGTATTCGTTTAACAAAAAATTATACATCGCTGTTTTCAGGGATTTTTTTTTTGTGAGAAAAAATATTATCTTGATGCTACGTTCCCTCTGACTGCCATGACTTTAACATCCCATTCTTTATTTTTTACTTTTTAAACAAATTTATTATGAAATTAATGCAGAAACTTTGCTTTGGTTTATTTGCACTGTTGCCCTTGCTTTTTGCGGCATGCGGTAACAAGCCGGAAGAAAAAGCACCTAAAATTGCTGTTGAAGATTTTTTTAAAAATCCGGAGAAATTCGGCTGGCGTATTTCACCTGATGGGGAGTACGCTTCTTACCTGAGTCCGTACAATGGGCACACCAATGTATTTGTGCAAAAAATATCCGACAGCGTTGGCGTTCCTGTAACCAATGATACAGTGAGAAATATATCCCGGTATCAATGGAAAGGCAGCCGCATTGTTTACCTGCAGGATGTTGGTGGTGATGAAAATTTTCAGATGTTTTCTGTAGCTGCTGATGGAAAAGATTTAAAAGCATTAACGCCTTTTTCAAAAGTACGAACTGAGATATTTGATGACTGGCGTAATATAGCCGGTAAAGAAAAGGAAATGATGATTGGATTAAATAAAAGAGATGCAAGGTTCTTTGATCCTTACAGCATAAATATTGAAACCGGTGAATTGAAAGTTTTATATGAAAATGATAAAAATTACGACAGTTGGTTTACCGATCATACCGGCAGCATCAGAATTGCTTCAAAAACCGATGGCGTAAATACTACCTATTACCAGCGTGCAACAGAAGCTGCTCCTTTTGATTCATTTTTAACCACCACTTATAAAGACCAGTTCGCCGTTCAGTTTTTTAGTTTTGATAATAAAAACATTTATGTTTCAAGCAATATAGGTCGTGATAAATCGGCCATTGTAGAATACGACCTGGCTGCAAAAAAAGAAGTAAAAGAAATCTACAGCAATCCTGAGTATGATGTGGATGGATTGAGCTATTCTGAAAAACGAAAAGTTTTAACCATGGTAAATTTCACTTCCTGGAAAAGAGAGCAACATTTTTTAGATAAAGAAACTGAGGCTGAGTATAAAAAAATGGGCGATAAATTTAAAGGGTATGAAATTGGTATTTATGGTAATAATAATGCCGAAGATAAGTTTGTGGTATGGACAGGAAATGATAAAGTAGCGGCAAAATATTATTTCTACGATAAAAAAACAGGCGATACTAAATTTCTGGCTGATGCCTTCCCCTGGCTGAAAGAAGAACAGATGGCTACAATGAAACCTGTTGAATACAAATCAAGAGACGGGTTAACCATTCATGGGTATCTTACTTTACCAAAAGGTTACGAAGCAAAAAATTTACCTGTAGTAATTAATCCACATGGTGGGCCATGGGCACGTGATGATTGGGGCTTTAATAATGAAGCACAAATGTTTGCCAATCGTGGTTATGCAGTTCTTCAAATGAATTTCAGAGGCTCAACCGGTTATGGAAAAGAGTTTTGGTTAAAAAGTCAGAAACAATGGGGTAAGACCATGCAGAATGATATTACCGATGGAGTGCAATGGCTGATAAAAGAAGGTATTGCAGATCCCAAACGTGTGGCAATTTACGGCGGTAGTTACGGCGGCTATGCAACACTGGCAGGTGTTGCATTTACACCCGATCTGTATGCATGTGCGGTTGATTATGTGGGTGTGGCAAACATGTTCACCTTTATGAAAACCATACCGCCTTATTGGGAACCTTACAAAGCCATGTTTTATGAAATGGTTGGCGATCCGGTTAAAGACAGCGTCTTACTTGCAGAAGTTTCACCGGCTTTGCATGCCGGTAAAATAAAAACACCTTTGTTTGTGGCACAGGGTGCAAACGACCCACGTGTAAATAAAGCCGAAAGCGACCAGATGGTAGAAGCTTTAAAGAAAAGGGGGGTAGCTGTTGACTACATGGTTAAAAACGATGAAGGCCATGGCTTTGCCAATGAGAATAACCGTTTAGATTTTTACAAAGCAATGGATAAATTTTTTGATAAATATCTTTCGGGTAAACCGGTGGAGGCTAAGAAGCAATAGGCGATAGGCAATACGCAATAGGCAATAAGCAATGATAAGAAAGCATTCAGGTTAATAACCGGGATGCTTTTTTTTTGTAAAAACCTGAAAAATACCGCTGATAATAAAGACAGGGAAATCCTTACCACCGGTTGTGTTCATTTAAATGCAAAAGGCAATAAACTGGTTGGCGATGAAATGTGGAATGGTTATAAAGGAAGTCAAATTGTAAAGTCGGTTGGTTGAACCTTTTTATGATTTAGTTGATTTTTTTTAACTGTTTATTGAATAGGATACCGGGTGGTAAAAGTTGAGGTAAATGATGATTAACTTTATCAGCAATTAATGATCTTGACATCCCATCATAAAAAAGAAACCAACTATTGGTTAAAGGTGTTTGCATTATATGCATTGGTGGAAACCTGTATTCAATTGTTATTCTTTTTCATCCTTAATAATTTTGGTACCCAGCGAATCAGCATTCTGGAATACCATCTGGTCATGTTGTTTTTTCAATGCTTACTCATATTGCCAATATGGTGGTTGGCGTGGCTGGTAAGACAGCAAACGGTTATAATTCAGGTTGCAGTCAATCTTATTTTTTATGCGCTTTATTCATATATCTGGTTTGGCCCTGTACAGGATGCTATTGCTTATCTGTATAGCAATCTACAGGAAATAACACGGCCTGTATCAGACAGGCAGGTGCCTTATCTGGACAGAGGAAACGAGTTTTCTTTTTTAAGCTACCAGTTACTTAAGCATGCTTTCAGGCTTTCATGGTTTTACCTTGGAAGCTACTTTTATAATTACCGGTTGGAAGAAAGTAAGCGGGTTGCACTCGCAGTATCAAATAAAGATCTGCAGTTAAAATTGCTTAAATGGCATCTCAACCCTTCCTTTTATTTTAAAACTATAAAGCACCTTCAACAGTCAGCTGCTGCTCAACCTTCCAATGCGACAGAACCAATTCTTCAATTGGCAAAAGTAATGGAGTATGTTATTTATGAGGCAAGGCAGCAATACATAGAAATGAAAAAAGAAATTCAGTTTCTTACTAATTACATAGGACTGATTAATCAGCAACCGGATAACAAAGCATTGATTAAAATGGAATTTGAGGGTGAGTATGATAAATTAAAAATTGCTCCTTTGTTACTGGCCGGTATTATTGATAACATTGTTTTGTCGCCAAAGGAAGAGGAAAGAAGCCAGTGCTTTATTGAAATAAAGTTTACAGGAAATGAAATTAATTTTTCGGTTACTGGTATTGCAATAAAACCAATAACACCGCCTTTGCTCGAAGAATTATACAAGCACAAATATTTTATAAAATACACAACCGAAAAAGGATTTAATCTCAATATAAAATTAGATGAAGCCTGAGCGAAACGATATGTTAAAAGCCAGTATGGTAAATACAGGCAAAAAATTCTGGTTGCGGGCAATTGCTGTGTACGCTGCCGCAGAGGCTTTATTTATTATCATTACCTATTTTATTACTTATTCCAAATGCGAAGTTTGTGTATTGCCAATCCCTTTTTATATGTGCCAATGGCTGGCAAACCTGCTACTTACAACGCTGCTTTGGTACGTGCTAAATTATATTCACCGGTTTTCAGTTTGGAAAGTTATTGCAGGAAATATTTTTATTTTCCTGCTGTATTATTTTTCTTATAACGGAATGCTGTATGCAGTATTCAATTCAAAAATTAACTGGCTGATTGGTAGTGGTTTTAAACCCAGAAATTTTGAATCAGTTATTTATGGGTCATGGTCAGATATTGGAAAGTATGTACTGAAGCTCACGGCTTTTTATATGCTGCGTTTCTATTACGAGTACCGCAATGCAGCACATCAGCGGTTGCAATTGGCAGTTATTAATAAAGACATGCAACTCAATTTACTAAAGCAGCAGTTGAGCCCTCACTTTTATTTTAATACACTGAATAATCTTTATGGGCTTGCCCGTAGTAATAACAGCCGCCTTTCGGTTGCGCTCAACCAGCTCTCCAATATTATGAAGTATGTTATTGTGGATTGTAATAAGCCAAAAGTATTACTAAGCCAGGAAATTAATTTCCTGCAGAGTTATATTGAGCTTGAAAGATTACGGTATGAAAGCAACACCGTTATTGAATTAAAAATGGAAGGAGAAGTAAAAGACCAAACTATTGTACCATTGCTGCTGATACAGTTTGTTGAGAATGCCTTTAAGCATGGTATGAAGGAAAAATCGGAACGTAGCTGGATGAAAGTAACACTGACGATAAATGACGACGAACTGATTTTTCGGGTAGAAAACAGTTATTTTGATATGCTTCCATCACAGGGAATAGGAATCAACAGTGTTAAAGACATTCTCGGTATCCAGTACGAAAGCAAGTACGATATAAAGATGCTGGATGAAGACAATCAGTTTTCGGTAACTTTAAAATTAAACCTGTCATGAAAAAAATAAGTTGTGCCATAATTGATGATGAGCCAATTGCCCGTAACATTCTGGAAGATTTTATTACCCAGGATGACAGGCTGATATTGCAGGGCAATTTTAAAAATGCAAAAGAAGCATTGAAAGGCATCACCAGCCAGCCGGTAGAATTAGTTTTTCTTGACATCAATATGCCTGGACTTACCGGTTTTCAATTTTTAAAAGCAATGACCAATCCGCCTGCCGTGATATTTACCACTGCTTATCGTGAACATGCCATGGAAGGCTTTGATGCCAACGCCATAGATTATTTGTTAAAGCCCATTGCAATTGAACGGTTTTTATTCTCTGTAAACAAAGCCTGGAAATTTTTACGCCCTGCTACAGAAACAACAGAAGTGCCTGTTATAAACGAACTCGATAATTTCTTTTTTGTAAAAGCTGATGGTGGACTGGTAAAAATTTTCTTTGAAGAAATATTATTTGTTGAAGCATTGAAAGAATATGTGAAGATTGTAACAAAAGATAAATCAGTTATAACCTATCACACCATTTCGGGCCTGGAAGAAAAACTGCCGCCCGGAAAATTCTACCGCATCCATCGTTCCTACATCGTAAATATAAAAGCCATCACCAGCATTGAAGGATTTACCGTAAAAATTGACAAGCATGAACTCCCCATCAGCCGAAATGAACGGGATGCATTTATAGAACTCGTTTCCAGTGGTAAAATTATTTCCAAGTAACCATTCGTTGAAGGATTCTTTCATTTGAAAGAAAAAAAACTGTTAAATTCTATCTCGTTGAAATTCCAGCTCATTGTGTTGAAAATGGGTTTTGCCTGCAGAAAGGCTTTGTAGTTTTATATTGAAAAAAAACAATCCGGAATTCAGATTTTTTCAATATTGGTAACTATTAATGCTGATTAGTTCAACCCTTTTGCAATGGAAAATTCTTCTTTAAAACTAAATACATCAACAGGCGATTACCTGATTGATACCAACAAAATTGTGAGGATAGAAGCATCGTCTAATTACTCAAAACTTTATTTCAGTAACGGAAAAATGTTGGTTACTGCAAAACTCCTGAGCTGGTTTGAAGAAAGGTTGCAACCGGCATCTTTTACCCGTTTACATCCCAGCCATCTTATTAATAACGGGTATGTACAATTATATAAGCCTGCCTGCAAAACTGTAGAATTACAGAACGGTAAAATAATTCCGGTTTCCCGCAGAAGAAAAAAATTTGTATTGCAAAAATTTGCAGCAGCCTGCCTGTTGTTTATCTTTTTATCGCAAACAATGTTTTCGCAAAACGTAGGCATTGGTACTACTGCTCCGCATACAAGTGCCCAGCTAAATATAAACAGCACAACAAAAGGCATACTTATAACAACTATGACAACTCCTCAGCGAAATGCTATTGCAAATCCTGCTATCGGGCTGTTAGTATATGACATTAATAAGAAAACAATTTACATGTATGATGGCGGCAAGTGGTTGCCGTTTTTATTTAGTAATTCAGAAAAAAATCCTGCTACTTTAATAAACCCGGTACTAAATATTGATGATTACTTTGGATACAAAGTAGATATTGATGGTGATTATGCTTTAATAGGTGCGTATGGCAGAGCCGCAGGGGTTGTACAGGATGCCGGGGCTGCTTATATTTATTACCGCAATAATGGCGTTTGGGAACAACAGGATATAATTTTTGCAGGCGATGCTACAATAGATGAATTTTTTGGCAGTTGCGTAAGCATTAATGGCGACTATGCAGTAATTGGTGCTTATGGCGATGATATTGGAGCGGATGCTAACCAGGGAAGTATTTATGTATTTATCCGTTCGGGTACCGTATGGACACAACAGGCAAAAATCACCGCTTTTGATGGCGCAGCAAATGATTTTTTTGGTTATGGTGTAAGTATTTCCGGCAGTACAATTATTTCAGGTGCGTATGGTGATAATATTGGTGCGAACACAAACCAGGGTAGTGCTTATGTTTATACCAGAAGTGGCACTGTCTGGACTATCCAGGCAAAACTAACCGCCAGTGATGGAGATTTTGGCGATAACTTTGGAGCAAGAGTAAGTATCAGCAACTCATACGCAATTGTGGGATCATACCTTGATGATATCGGTGCAAATGCCGATCAGGGTAGTGTGTATAGTTTTTATGAATTTACTAATGCCGGGGGCTGGGCAAGCGGGCAGGCATACCATAATAAATTGGTTGCTGCCGATGGCGATGCAGGTGATTATTTTGGTGTAAGTGTTGCTGTTTCCGGTTCAGATTTAGTTATTGGGGCCAGCGGTGATGACATTGGTGCAAATGTGTCTCCGGGTAGTGCCTACACTTATCTCAGAAGTCCTTTGCTGCCATTTTTATGGATACTGCCAGCCAAGATTACTGCACCCGATGGAGCAGCCAGTGATAACTTTGGGATAAGTGTTTCAAAAAGTAATTTGTATGCAGTGGTTGGTGCTTACAGGCAGGATGGTAATGGAGGCCTGCTAAACCAGGGCAGCGCCTATGTATTCAATGCAGGCGGAAGTTCACCGTCATTCAAAAGAAAAATAGAAGATGATGCAGGCGATATCAATAGATATTTTGGATTTTCGGTTGGGGGTATCCGGGTTCGAAATAATAATTGGGGCTTATAGTAAAAATAGTAACAGGGGCCAGATTGGTTTTTTAAATATTCAGTAATATCATCAATAAAACGATAACCTATGAGGGCATCTTTTTTAAGCGTTCTGTTTTACTTATTAATGTGTTTGCATGCAAATGCAATTATTAGATATGTAACCCCAACTGGTACAGGGCTATTGAACGGTAGCAACTGGGCCAATGCTTTTCCGGGCACGTCGTTACAAACCGCCATCAACTCCTCTATAGCTGGTGATGAAGTTTGGGTAATGACAGGAACCTATTTTACTACTAATTCCAACAACAGAAATATCTACTTCAATATGCTAAATGGCGTTGCCATTTACGGAAGTTTTAATGGAACAGAAACAACTTTATCGCAAAGAAATTTTACCTGCGGCTTTACATCAATATTAAGTGCAGAAATTGGCGTGGCTGGTATTGCAGATAACAGTTACCATGTAATTAATAACAGCAGCCTTAATAATTCAGCAGTGTTAGATGGCTTTACCATAACCGGCGCCAATGCAAATTTTGATTTATTAGGTAATGATAATCGCAGCCTTGGCGGTGGTATGTTGAACAATGCAGCTAACAGCGGCACCTGCAGCCCGACCATCAGAAACTGTTTGTTTACAAATAACACAGCCTTATTTGGTGGTGGTATTTTTAATCATGGGCAAAACAGCGGCAATGCAAATCCGGCAATTACAAATTGCATATTTGCTTTTAACACGGCTACGAGTGGCGGCGGCGGTATTGATAATTTTGGATACAATGGTAATGCCAGCCCGGTTATTACCAATTCAATTTTTTACAGCAATACAGCAGTAGGCAGGGCTGGAGGCATGTATTGCTGGGGTGGTGGCAATGGCAATGCAAACCCTGTGGTATTAAATTCTGTTTTTGTCAATAATTCAGCCATTGATGGTGGTGCAATTTTTTCCGACAGGTCAAATTTTTCAGTAGGTAATTCCGGTACAGCCAATCCAACAATCCGCAATAGTATTTTTTGGGGCAATACTGCATCGGGTACCGGGCCACAATTTTTTCTTCTTGGGGGTGCCGGTTTTATTGCTACTTATTCTGCTATTAATATTGCCAATCAAAACCCGCCGCATACTGTCACCGGACCTGGAACAGGAAATATAAATACAGCACCCATTTTTTTAAATATTGCCGATGCCGACGGAGCCGATAACTGCTGGCTTAGCATTGATGACGGGCTCCAATTGCAATTTGGTTCGGTGGGTATTGATGTTGGGAACAATGCCGGACTGCCTGTGTTTGACATCCGTAATTATAACAGGATAAGCAATGCAGTGGTAGATATGGGAGCTTATGAATTTAATTCAATATTACTTCCGGTGGGGTTGATTGAATTTGCCGGAAGAGCAAACGGAAAAACAAATATGCTGTTCTGGAAGACGGCATCGGAGAATAATAATAACCTCTTTGAAGTGGAGAGAAGCAGAGATGCCATTGAGTTTGAAAAAATTGGAGAAGTACCAGGTGCAGGTAATAGTGGTTCAATAAGGCAATACCAGTTAATTGATAATAATTTATTAGCCAACGAATATTATTACCGGTTGAGACAAATTGATGATAATGGAACAAACACTTTCAGTAGTATTATTTTATTAAAAAATAAAACGGACATTAAGGAAATAATTGTATTTCCTAACCCAGTTGTGAGTAGAGTTAACTTTTTATTTCAACATTTAGTTATTAACAAAGAGTTTTTATTGTTCAATAGTAGTGGACAACTTATTAGTAAACTGTTTTTTAATGGAAGATCAGGCAATATTGATTTAACCGGGAAAGCAGCAGGAGTGTACCTGCTCACAAGCAAAGAGCCTGGAATTACTATCAGAATTTACAAAGCACGTGAATAGTGCCAGATGCTTTGTAACAGGTCTTATATAACTATTACCAAATAATAATGCTTCCTCCCTTTTTGAACCAATATAAATTTGTTATGAAGCAATAAAGAACTGTCAACTGTCAACTCAATACTTTCAACTTTTTTACGGTTAATACTTACACCGCCGCCCTGTACCATTTTTCTTGCTTCTCCTTTGCTTGGGAATATTCCGGTTTCGGCTAAAAAAGAAACTACATCAATGCCGGCTTCAATTTTTTCTTTTGCAAAATCAATTTTTACTATACCATCCATTCCTTCAAGATCGGCTGCACTAAGGCTTTCAGCCGGGGCAGTTTGGTTGGCAAATAATTTTTCTGTTGTTTCAATGGCCTCTGCCAAACCGGCATCGGCGTGAACAAATTTAGTTACTTCTTCGGCCAGTCTTTTTTGTAATAATCGTTTACCGGCATCTTTTGTATGTGCATTAAGAATAGCATTTATTTCTGACTGCGGTAAAAAAGTAAAAATCTTAATCCATTTTTCCGAATCTGCATCACTTGCATTCAGCCAAAACTGGTAAAACTGATACGGTGTAGTGCGTACAGGGTCAAGCCAAACATTACCGCTTTCTGTTTTGCCAAACTTTCCTCCATCCGCTTTTGTAATTAACGGACAGGTAAAGGCAAATGCTTTACCTCCGGCTTTTCTTCTTATCAATTCTGTTCCTGTTACAATATTCCCCCACTGGTCGCTGCCACCCATTTGCAGTTTGCAATGCTTGTTTTGATAGAGCCAGTAAAAATCATAACCCTGCATCATTTGATAAGCAAATTCAGTATAACTAATTCCACCTTGCCCTTCCTCATCTTTTTGTGCAATCCTTTTTTTTACACTGTCTTTGCTCATCATGTAATTCACCGTAATATGCTTTCCAGCATCCCGTAAAAAATCAATAAAGGAAATGGATTTAAACCAATCATAATTATTGGTCATCTCCGCAGCATTTGGCAAGGCAGCATTAAAATCAAGATATTTTTCTAATTGAGCTTTTATTCCGGTCACATTTTGTTGCAATGCTTCTTCGGTTAAAAAATTTCTTTCTTCACTTTTTCCACTCGGGTCACCAATCATTCCTGTAGCTCCGCCCACCAATGCAATAGGCTTATGTCCTGCTCTTTGTAAATGCACCAGCAACATAATGGGCACCAGGCTTCCAATATGCAGGCTGTCGGCTGTGGGGTCAAAACCAATATAAGCCGTGGTCATTTCTTTTTCTAATTGTTCTTTTGTTCCGGGCATTATGTCCTGAATCATCCCCCTCCATTGTAATTCTGCTAGTAAAGGCTGCATTTTTTTTCTATTAATTAAAATATTTTAACTGAATTTGTAATTTGGCAAAAATGCTTATAAATATTGATAAAAAGATAAGTTTCTCAGCTATTAAAGGTTGTTTATCTTAAAAAAGAAAAGCTACTATCTGCAAAACCTTTTTATCATCTTTTAACGTATTTAAGCAAGCATCTTTTTTATTGTAGTTGGCGTCTTTATTACGTGCTTTAAATTAAACCAAGAATTGCATAAATAAAATGCCACATGCGTATCCCAATTTGTATTATTAAGCTTAATTTTATATTAAATATGCACACAATTTACCAAGTATTTTTACGTTATTGTTATTATCTACCTATAAAAGATCAATAACCAACCTAATGTTATTATGAGCTTACACACCAAAGTATACGTTATACTGCTGTTGATTTTACCTTTATCTGGTTTTTCGCAGTTGCGTAAATATTCAAATGAATTTTTAAATATTGGTGCCGGTGCCCGTGGGCTTGCCATGGGCGGGGCACAGGTTGCATCTGCAAAAGATGCTACTGCCGGTTATTGGAACCCCGCAGGATTGACGGGAATAAAAGAGAAGGCCAATGTTGGCCTCATGCACGCTGATTATTTTGGCGGTATTGCCAAGTATGATTATATATCAGCAGCCAAGCCCATTCAGGATAATAAAAGAGCAATTGGTATTTCTATTTTAAGATTTGCAGTGGATGATATACCCAACACCCTGTTTTTGGTAGAACCTGATGGAAGGGTTAACTATGATAATATACAAACCTTTTCTACCGCTGACTATGCTTTCCTGCTTTCATTTGCACAAAAAATAAAAGAGACAGAAAAGACGCAGATTAGTTTTGGAATAAACGCAAAAGTTATTTACCGTAAAGTAGGCAAGTTTGCATCGGCGTGGGGCTTTGGCCTGGATGCCGGCCTGCAAATGCATGGCGAAAGGTGGAATTTAGGTGTGGTAGCAAGAGATATTACTACTACATTCAACGCATGGTCTTTTACATTTACCGAAAAGGAAAAAGAAATTTTATACCTTACTAAAAATGATATACCTGTAAAATCAACTGAACTTACAGCACCACGTTTAATTATTGGGGGCGGATATAATTTTAAACTCGGCAAATCTTTAGACCTGATGCTGGAGGGAAACCTGGATGTAACTTTTGATGGTAAAAGAAATACCGTTTACAGCGGTAATACCATCAGCATTGATCCACATATCGGTTTGGAAGCAGCAATAAGTAATGTGTTTTTTATAAGGGCAGGCATTACTAATTTTCAAAGAGGCACACAAGATGGAGATACAACCAATCAAAAAAAAGTGTGGATCTACCAACCCAGTGCAGGCGCAGGTTTCAAGGTAAAGAATATCATGATTGATTATGCATTTACAAATCTTGCCAATCAATCAAACCCATTATACACCCATATATTTTCATTGCGTTTTAATATTGCAGGTAAAAAAGAAACTGAATAAAATTAATTTACAACCGGTATGAAAAAAATTCTATTAGTATCAATCATCCTGTTGCTGGCATTTAACAGCCATGCACAGTTTAACAACAGCTGGATTGATTATAGTAAAACCTATTACAAGTTTAAACTTACAAAAGATACCTTAACCCGTATTTACCAGCCCGTATTGGCTGCTGCTGGATTGGGTTCGGTACCTGCACAAAACTTTCAGTTATGGCACAACGGAAAAGAAGTACGGATGTTTACATCTGTAGCAACGGGTGTTTTGGGCAGTGGCGATTTTCTGGAGTTTTGGGGCGAAATGAATGATGGTAAACCCGATAAAGCACTTTACCGAAATGTTGATTACCAGATGAGCGATAAATACAGCCTGGAAACAGATACCTCAACTTACTTTCTTACGGTAAATCCCACTGTTAGCAACCTCAGGTATTTAACTACTGCTAACCCAACTGCTGGTAATGTATTACCAGCCGAGCCCTATTTTATGCGTCGTATTGAGCAGCATTACAGAAACCAGATTAATAAAGGATATGCAGCTGTAATAGGCGAGTATGTATATTCATCATCCTACGATATTGGTGAAGGCTGGACAAGCGATAATATAGCACCCTGCTGCTCGCTGGTAAAAGTTTTAGATAATATAAATAAGTATACTGCAGGCCCTCAAAATAATGTAATGTTTACTGTAAGTGCCGTAGGTAATGCATTAAACCCAAGAGAACTGGTAGCTAAAGTGCAGGGCACCACAGTTATACAAAAGCCCATGCCTTATTTCAATGCCCTTAAAGATACTGTCAGAAATTTGCCGCTTTCCATTTTAAACAGTCCGTCTTTTATTGGTGTAAGTATTAATGGTAATTCAACCCTTGCTACCGATCGTGTTGTGGTGAGTAGCTTTTCTGTAACCTACCCTGCAACCTTTAATTTTAACAATACAAAGAATTTTTATTTTGAATTAAAAAATACTGTTGCAGGCAATTACCTGGTAATTACAAACTTTAATACCAACGGAAATGCACCAATTTTATATGATTATAATGGCGGAAGAAGAATAGTTGGTGATATCAGTATTGCAGGTGAGGTGCGTTTTGTACTGCAACCATCAGCAGATACGTTGCGCAGGTTTAACCTTATGAATGGAGATGCATCCAATATTGGCCAGGTCACTTCTTTATCATCTAAAACTTTTATTAATTACAGCAGTGCAGCCAACCAGGGCGATTATATTATTATAAGTAACCCTGTTTTGTACAACAACGGGTCTGGTGTTAACAATGTAGATCTATATCGCCAATACCGCAGTACCGTTGCCGGAGGAAGTTTTAATGCAAAGGTTTATAATATTGATGAATTAACAGACCAGTTTGGATTTGGCATTAAAAAACATCCTGCCGCCATTCGTGATTTTATTTTATATGCCAACCAACAGTTTACCCCAACGCCAAAATATGTATTTATTATGGGACGTGGCATAAGCTATCAAGATTATACATCAAATCAATCAAACCCTATTGCCGACCAATTAGACCTGGTACAAACCTTTGGCTGGCCAGCGTCTGATATTTTGTTGGCATGCCCTCCGGGTACCAATGTTCCGGTAGTGCCAATTGGTCGTTTGGGAGCCATTAACGGTACAGAGGTAGGTTATTACCTGGATAAAATGAAACAGTATGAGCAGGCACAGCAATCAACCATTCAAACCATTAATGAAAAAGGATGGATGAAAAATATGCTGCATACAATTGGCGGATCAGACAGTCTTGAAAATGCCCAGTTTGGCGTTTACATGAATGGGTATAAAAATATTATTGAGGATACATTGTATGGTGCTCATGTTGAGACATTTGCAAAAACATCTGTTTCAGCAATTGAGCAGCAACAAAGCCAAAGAATAAGTGAGTTATTTCAATCTGGCCTTAGCTATGTGAAATATTTTGGCCACTCTTCAGCCAACGAACTGGCAATCAATTTAAACTATCCTGAAAATTATCAGAACACCGGTAAATACCCTTTCATACATGTTAGTGGCTGTACGGTGGGTAATTTCTTTACTTACAATCCGGCCCGTTTAGCAGGTTACTCTGGAATGTCACTTTCTGAAAAATATGTTTTAATTAATCAAAAAGGCGGAATTGGCTTTTTAGGCAGCACGCATTTTGGTATTGCACCCTTCCTTAATTTTTACAATACAAATTACTATAATAAACTTGCTTTTTCCATGTATGGAAATACGATTGGCAACCAACTGAAAGCAACATTGCAGGAACTTGGCGGTAACCCTGGAAGTCTGGATTATTACACCAGGTTGCATATTGAAGAAATAAACCTGCAAGGCGATCCTGCTTTAAGAATAAATTCATTTGCAAAGCCTGATTATGTTATTGAAGACCAATTGGTAAAATTTACACCTTCAATAATTTCAGTAGCCGATCAAAACTTTACGGTAAATGTTAAGGTCATGAATATCGGCAGGGCTATCAGAGATTCTATGCGGGTTAAAATAAGGCAGAAATTGCCAAACGATTCAATAAGGATTTTATACAACCAGATAATCCCGGCTACTTTATATATGGATTCATTTAACCTTACCGTTCCAATTAATCCAGTTACCGATAAAGGGCTTAATAAATTATTGGTTTCTGTTGAAGCAGACAGCCGTATTGATGAATTATCGGAATCAAATAATGAATTATCCAAAGATTTTTACATTTTTGAAGATGAATTAAGACCTATTTCCCCTTATAATTATTCAATCATTAATAAGCAGAATATATCTTTTTATGCCAGTACAGCAAATCCCCTAAATGGTCAGCGTACTTATGTAATGGAGATTGATACTACTGAGCTATTCAACTCTTCGTTTAAAAAAGCATACAATGTTACCGGTACAGGTGGTGTAATTGAATTTAAACCCGTAAACATTACTTTTTCTGATAGTGTTGTTTATTACTGGAGAACATCTACTGTTCCAACTTCGGGAAGTACAATAATCTGGAATTATTTTTCTTTTATTTATTTAGCAAACAGTACCCCCGGTTTCAATCAGTCTCATTATTTTCAATTTAAAAAGAATTCATACAACAGAATTAATTTGGGAAATGACAGGACTTTTAGATTTGATACCCGTAATATTGACTTTGATGTGCGTACTGCTATCTATCCAAATGCCAATCAGACAAATGATTATTCTCTTAGAAATGATGGTTTAATTGAGCAGTCAGGTTTTTATGGTCCCGGACTTGCTGCTAATTCTCAAGTGTTGAGGTTTTATGTAATTGATACAGTAACTAAAAAGGCCCTTAAAAATGTAGACAATGGTGTATCGGGTTTATATGGAAGTACAAGGCCAATTGGTATAAACTCTACTACAAAAGTTGGATTTTTTCAATTTAAAGTTACCACATTGGCAGAAAGGCAAACAGTAATGAATTTCCTTAACAACGTAATACCTATTGGCCATTATGTTGTAGTCACTAACAGCCCGGCTAATCCTTTCACCAGTTTTCCGCCAAGCTGGGCAGCGGATCAGGCCACACTTGGCACTGGTATTTCATTATACCATACACTTAAAGCTAATGGATTTGCTGATATTGATTCACTATATACCTACAAGCCATTTGTTTTTGTTTATAAAAAAGGTACACCAGGGGCAGTAGTTAATAAAATTGCCGCTAATTCCGTTGATTTATTGAATGTTAGTTTTTATATCCTTGGTAATTACCTTAGCGGAGAAATGACCTCTGATAAGTTTGGCCCGGCTCTGCAATGGAACTCACTTCATTGGAGAGGTTCGTCGGTAGAAATACCATCTAAGGATTCTGTAGCAATACAGGTGTTAGGTGTGGATGCAAATGGAGTTTCAACAGTTTTAGCAACAGTAAGGCCGGCTGTGGATACTTCATTAAGTTGGATCAATGCACAGCTTTATCCATACATAAAATTAAAATTACTGAGTACCGACTCAGTTTATGCAACACCTAACCAGTTAAGGTATTGGAGAGTAAACGGTACTTACATACCAGAAGGTGCTGTTGCCCCAAATATAGTTTTTGCTATGAAGGATACTGCTGACCAAGGAGAAATTGTAGATTTTAAACTTGCATTTAAGAATATAAGTCAAACTGCTTTTGCCGACAGTATGAAAATTAATTTTATCATCACTGATAGAAATAATAATCCTACACCGATAACGATTCCTAAAGGCAAAGTATTAGTGTCTGGCGACACTATGGTAATTAATTATAAAATAAATACCAGAAATTATCCTGGGTTAAATACTGTTTTTGTTGAAGTGAATCCTGCAAATGCACAGCCAGAACAGTATCATTTTAATAATATACTGTACAAAAATCTGTTTGTAAAAGCAGATAATTTTAATCCCTTGCTTGATGTAACTTTCGATGGGGTGCATATTCTTAATAAAGATATCGTATCGGCAAAACCACATATTCTGGTTAATCTTAAAGACGAAAGTCGGTTCCTTTCGCTAAGCGATACAGCTTACATAAAAGTGCAGGTGCGTTTCCCTGATGGCTCTTTGCGTAACTATAGTTTTGGCGACAGTATGCGTTTTACGCCAGCCAATTTATCATCTGGCAACAATACTGCAACCATCGACTTCCTGCCTTCATTCCCCGAAGAGGGAGAGTATGAACTTATAGTATCAGGCAGGGATGTTATGGGAAATACAGCCGGAGCAATAGAATACCATGTTACATTTAATGTAATTACCAAAGCAATGATATCCAATTTGCTTAATTATCCAAATCCATTTACCACATCAACTGCCTTTGTGTTTACCGTTACGGGCAGCGAAGTGCCGCAGAATATACGAATTCAGATATTGACAATAACCGGTAAAATTGTAAGAGAAATTACAAAAGATGAGTTAGGTCCAATACATGTAGGTAGAAACATTACCGAGTTTAAATGGGATGGCACGGATATGTATGGCAGCAAACTGGCCAATGGGGTTTATTTATACAGAGTGCTTACAAACCTTAATGGAAAATCGCTGGATAAGTATAAGGCAGAAGGAGATAATACAGACAAGTACTTTAACAAGGGTTACGGAAAAATGGTACTGATAAGATAAAATAGACAATGTAATTATTAGAGGCTGCCGTTAATTGGCAGCCTTTTTTATTTGTTACCTTTGTACCTCGCAAACAAAAAAATATAATTCATGGCTAAAATAGCTATCAACATAGCCACAGGCAGTTTACAACAGGAAGAAATAATTGTGGGTATTGATTTGGGAACTACCAATAGCCTGGTTGCCATCATACATCCCGAAAGTAAAAAACCTGTTGCTTTAAAAGAACATAACAGCCGGTCATTAGTCCCATCCGTCATTCATTTTGGAGCAGGTGGCGCTGTTACAGTGGGCGAAGAGGCAAAACAATACCTGGTTACGGACCCGGCAAATACCATTTTTTCTGCAAAAAGATTAATGGGCAAAACGTATCAGGATATAAAAAGCCATGCCGGTACAATGGCATATAAAATAATTAATGAGGAAAATAAACTGGTTAAAGTGCAGGTAGGTAATACTTTTTATTCACCGGTTGAGCTTTCATCTTTTATTTTAAAGGAATTAAAAAAACAGGCGGAGCATATTTTAAAGACGGCTGTGAGTAAGGCAGTAATAACTGTACCGGCTTATTTTAATGACGCTCAAAGACAGGCAACAAGAGATGCCGGTAAACTGGCCGGCCTTGATGTGCTTCGCATAATTAATGAGCCAACAGCAGCAAGCCTTGCTTATGGTTTTGGCTTGTCCTCAGTAGCTTCGTCCGACGCCAAAGGCTCTGGCCGAAGGCTGTCAGCGAAGGGGGACAAAACTATTGCAGTGTATGACCTGGGTGGCGGAACTTTTGATGTTTCTATTTTAAATATTGCAGGTGGTGTATTTGAAGTATTGTCAACCAACGGAGATACTTATTTAGGTGGCGATGATTTAGATGCTGCCATTGTTGATTACTGGATGGAGAAATATGATTTTGATGGTAATGCAACTGTACACAGGCAAGTATTGCGTTTAAAAGCTGAAGAGGCGAAAAAGCATTTGTCAGCAAATGAAAAATTTGAAACAGTTTATGAAAGCAAAAACATTTCCATCAGCAGGCAGAAGTTTAATGAAATTATTAAGCCGATAGTAGACAGAACAATTACATCCTGTAAAAATGCTTTAAAAGACGCTGGGTTAAAAAAAGATGAAATTGATGAGGTGGTTATGGTGGGCGGTAGCACTAGGGTCCCACTGGTGAAAGAAATGGTAACTACATTCTTTGAAAAAAAATTAAATGATACTGTTGACCCCGATGAAATAGTTGCTTTGGGTGCTGCTATACAAGCCGATATATTAGCTGGTAACACAACAGATCTTTTACTGCTTGATGTTACACCCTTATCGCTTGGTTTAGAAACCATGGGCGGATTGATGGATGTATTACTTCCTCGTAATTCAAAAATACCGGCAAAAGCCAGCAGGCAATATACTACATACAAAGACGGGCAAAGCGGGATGAAAATTGCGGTTTATCAGGGCGAACGGGATATGGTTAAAGATAACCGTCGCTTAGCCGAGTTTATTTTAACCGGCATCCCCGGTATGCCTGCAGGGTTACCAAAAGTTGAAATAAGTTTTTTAATAAATGCCGATGGCATATTGCAGGTAAATGCAAAAGAATTACGCAGCGGTGTTGAACAATCTATTGATGTAAAACCACAGTATGGTTTAACCGATGAAGATGTTGAGAAAATGCTTTTAGATTCGATGGAGCATGCCAAAGAAGATATAGATTTACGTGCTTTAACAGAGGCGAAAACTGAAGCAGAGCAGTTACTGCAAGCCACAGAAAAATTTTTACAGAAGAATTTTGAAAGTTTAACCCAGGCTGAAGTAACAGATACATCACTTGCTTTGCAGGCCTTACAGCTTTCTTTAGATATGAATGATAAGAACCTTATTCAGGCAAAAACAGAAGAGCTGAATGACATTTCCCGGCCTTACGCAGAAAGAATTATGGATGCAGCGATTCAAAAAAATCTGGCAGGAAATAAAATTGACACTATTTAATGAGCGGCGGTTCCAAATATTACTTTCCTCAACTTGATGCTGTTCGGGGATTATCTTTTTTGGCAGTATATTTTGTTCATGCATACCATCCTGATTTTGGTACAGGATTTTTTAACCGGTTGCTACAATACCTGTATGATAATCTTGCTTTATCAATTGATGTATTTTTTATCCTATCTTCTTTTTTACTTACCTGGCTGGGAATAAATGAATATAAGGTTAAGGGTAATTTTTCCTTTATCAATTATTTTATACGCAGGGCATTAAGAATCTGGCCTTTGTATATTTTACTGATGATCTTTAGTTTTATTGTAGTGCCTTATGTAGCTGCTTATTATCATGTACCGGTTACGCTTCCACCGGCTTATTATTATTTGTTTTTTATATCAAATTTTTACTTGGAAGGGCATGTTTACTTTCTGCGCTTTTTATGGACACTCTCGGTAGAAGAACAGTTTTATTTGTTTTGGGGATTTTGTCTTGTACTATTTCAGAAACGAATGCTGTTGTGCGCACTGTGCCTGACAGCTATAAGTATAGCTTATACAATTTATGCAGCACTATACAATGCAGATGGTTATTACAATACACTTATTTACCTGTTTGATTTTGCAGTGGGTATTCTTGCAGCTGTACTCTTGCATAGGAGCGGTTACGTCGTAGAACTATTTAAAAAAATGACAACCCTAAGAAGCATTTTATTTCTGTTATTACTGCCGGTTCTTTTTATAGTAATCTTTTGCATTAATTTTTTTACACCCGATCTTTTTGGATATTGGGCAAATATAATAATGCGATATCTTTTTATAATTTACATCGGTTTTTTTATTATTGATCAGATGGTAAATGAAAAGACTTTTTTAAAACTTAAGTCGCAGCGGTTCCTTATCTATACAGGAAAAATATCTTATGGATTATATTGTTTCCACGGTATTGTGCTCACTTTTGGATTGCTGCTGTTACAAAAAATTAAAATTGATCTTCCAGTTCTTTTACAAACAATGATCCTCCTGATTGCGAACTACCTCATTGCTGCAACATCCTATCAATTAATAGAAAAACCCTTTCTAAAATTAAAAAACAGGTTACGTAGAATTTAATTATTTCAGAGATAACATCCTACTCACATACTTCCCAACCACATCCCATTCAATATTTACCATGTCGGCTTTTTGCAAGCTGCTCATGTTGGTGTTTTCATAAGTGTAAGGTATAATTGCTACCATAAACCGGTTATTGGTTACATTAAAACAGGTAAGGCTTATTCCGTTTACAGTAACCGATCCTTTTTCAATAATAAAAGCAGCAAATTTTTCGGGAAAAATAAAACTATACTCCCAGCTACCCGCTTTTTCAATAATCTCATTGCACAAAACAGTACAATCCACATGGCCCTGCACTATATGCCCATCTAAACGCCCATTCAGTTGCATACAGCGTTCAAGGTTAAGAACATTGCCAGTTGCCCAACTGCCGGCATTGGTCTTTAAAATGGTTTCATCAATAGCTGTTACACGATGCTGCCCATCTTTAATTTCTTCAACAGTAAGGCAAACACCATTATGGCTCAGGCTTTGATCAATTTTAAGTTCTTCTGCAAGTTCCGATTCAATCCAAAAACTTTTGTTGGAGCCATTGATGATGACCTCTTTAATACGGCCGGTTTTTTCTATTATTCCTGTAAACATTCATCAAATTTCGGAATTTGTTGCAAAGAATTTCATTATTTAAATATTTCGGCTATCTTTGCGCCCCCTGTCTACCGATCAGACAGATTTAAAATCACCTAAAGGAGGTATATATTATATGTTAATTATTGATTCAAAAGACTGCGAAAACATCGACAAAGCACTCAAAAAGTACAAAAAGAAATTTGAGAAAAGCAAAATTCTGTTACAACTAAGAGAAAGACAGGCTTTTATTAAGCCTTCTATCCGTCGTCGCAAAGAAGTATTGAAAGCTGTATACAAAGAACAGGTTTCAGCGGGCAAATTCGACTAAGATTATTTAAATCAGCAATATATTAAACTGATACCCGGTTATTATAACTTTGGGTATCAGTTTTTTTATGCAGCAAACCGTGGCTCAAAACATACAGCATTTTCTGGATTACCTCAGTTTTCAAAAAAGGTATTCAAATCATACCATTATTTCCTACAGGAATGATTTAACTTCCTTCTTCGATTTTCTGGCAATGCAGTTTGGGGAAATTCAGTTGGTAGAAATTAAGCCCACATTTGTACGTTCCTGGCTTGCAGACCTAAAGCAGGGCGGAATCGAATCTAAAAGCATAAACCGAAAAATTTCAACCCTCAAATCTTTTTTTAAATACCAGTTAAGGCAGCAAACCATTGTGGTAAGTCCTATGACGGCTATTATTTCTCCCAAAGTAAATAAAAGATTGCCCCAGTTTGTAGATAAAAAGGACATGACTACCTTGTTATCCCATGTTGAATTTCCTGATACCTGGGAAGGCAAAACTGATGAATTGATCTTACAACTTCTTTACAACACTGGTATGCGCCAGGCCGAACTTACGGGATTAAAAGAGGTCGCTATATCCGACTCCAATGCAACTATTAAAGTATTGGGTAAGGGTAACAAGGAGCGCATTATTCCGGTAAGCAACCAACTGTTACACAAAATGCAGCAATACATAGCTGAAAAAAGAAGGCAGCTTGAAGTGTTTGATAAAGAGGTGTTGCTGGTAACAGCCCCCGGCAAAAAATTGTATCCCCGTTATGTGTACAATACGGTAAATAAATACCTGGCGCTGGTTACTACCATCGATAAAAAAAGCCCTCACATTCTAAGGCATACTTTTGCAACACATTTAATGAATAACGGTGCCGATCTGAATGCCGTAAAAGAACTATTGGGTCACAGCAGTCTGGCTGCCACGCAGATATACACACACAATACCATCGAAAAGTTAAAGAGTATACACAAAAAAGCACACCCCAAGGCATAGGTTTAAAAATATTGGCCTTTAATCCACACTATTTGGCATTAAAATCCGTTATAAAATTTACAGATTTTTTAGTGATTATTTTTTTGAATAATCTGCTTTAATCAGTAACTTACATACTCTAATCAATACCATAATAAACCTTCTTGAAATTGCCTATGACGAAAAAATTTACATAGTTCTTTCACATTATTTTTTTACAGATTAAAACCAGAAGTTATGAACGTAAACATTCAGACAGTGCACTTTGATGCAGACATCAAGCTAGTATCTTATATTGAGAAAAAAATTGAAAAAATATCGCAGTATCACGATAGGATTACCAAGGTTGATGTGTATTTAAAGCTGGATAATATAGTGCACACCATTAAGGATAAAGTCGCTGAGATCAAAATTCTGATTCCACGCCACGAATTTTTTGTAAAACAATCCTCTAAATCATTTGAAGAAAGTTTTGATGCAGCATTGGAATCAATTATTACACAAATAAAACGACATAAAGAAAAGCAGGCAGCATAATAAAGCCTAAAAATTGAGCCTCCCGATTTACTTCGGGAGGCTTTTTTGTTGCTTTATGCACATTTTACCAAATACAGGTAAAAAAAATCATTTCAAAGTTTTGGTATTAATCATTTTCTCTTACCTTTGCCTTCCCAAAAAAAGGGGTAATACAGTATTGCCATAATTTTTGAGAATCAGTTCTTATAAAAAAGACGAAGTAGCTCAGTTGGCCATAGATTTTCGCTTCGAGGTACGAGAAGCAGAAAATCAAGGTCCCGAAGTATTTCGGGATAGAGCGTAAAAGCCGAAGTAGCTCAGTTGGTAGAGCAGCTGATTTGTAATCAGCAGGTCGCTGGTTCGACTCCAGTCTTCGGCTCAGGTATTTAGGGCAGATGGCCGAGTGGTTAAAGGCGACAGACTGTAAATCTGTTCACGTAAGTGTACGTAGGTTCGAACCCTACTCTGCCCACAAGGCAATTTGCAAATGTGCCAATGCGCAAATTTGCAAATTTCTAAATGGTAGTTCTTTTAATTGCATATTTGCACATTTGCTTTTTTGCACATTAGTCAAGCGGAAGTAGCTCATTTGGTAGAGCGATAGCCTTCCAAGCTATAGGTGGCCAGTTCGAGCCTGGTCTTCCGCTCTTTTGAGATGTCAGATTTTAGATGACAGTGGATAGATTCGTTTGTCTGTCAACTAACATTTTTCAACTAACAACTCCTAAGCAAGCCGTCGTAGCTCAGGGGTAGAGCGCTTCCTTGGTAGGGAAGAGGTCGTGAGTTCGATTCTCACTGATGGCTCAAAAAAACATTAGTAAGAATTTGCCTCTAGGCGAATTCCCACAATAAGTCCATGGTTTACAGACTTTAAACGACAACCATTTTTTCAAAACAAATATTAAAATACAAACAATGGCAAAAGAATCATTCAAAAGGGATAAACCCCATTTAAACGTTGGAACTATTGGTCACGTAGATCATGGTAAAACAACACTTACAGCTGCTATAACCTATGTTTTGAATAAAAGAGGTTTGGCTGATGTGAAAAATTACGATGATATTGACGGCGCTCCCGAAGAAAAAGAAAGAGGTATCACAATTAATACTGCTCATGTTGAGTATGCAACTGATCTGCGTCACTATGCACACGTAGACTGCCCGGGCCACGCCGATTATGTAAAGAACATGATTACCGGTGCCGCCCAGATGGATGGTGCCATCCTTGTAGTTGCGGCTACCGATGGACCAATGCCTCAAACTAAAGAGCACATTTTGCTGGCACGCCAGGTTGGTGTTCCGCAGGTGGTTGTTTTTATGAATAAAGTTGATTTGGTTGATGATCCTGAATTATTGGAACTAGTTGAAATGGAAATTCGTGAATTGTTAACTTCTTATGGTTTTGATGGTGATAATACACCTATCATCCAGGGTTCTGCAACTGGTGCTTTAGCCGGTGACGAAAAATGGATTGCTAAAATCAACGAATTGATGGATGCTGTTGATAGCTACATCCCTTTACCTCCGCGGTTGGTTGATTTGCCATTCCTGATGAGTGTGGAGGATGTATTCTCTATCACTGGTCGTGGTACTGTAGCTACAGGTCGTATTGAAAGAGGCCGTATTAAAGTTGGTGAAGCAATGGAAATCGTAGGTTTAATGGAAAAACCATTATCAACTACCTGTACTGGTGTTGAAATGTTTAAAAAGTTACTTGACGAAGGTGAAGCTGGTGATAACGCAGGTCTTTTATTACGTGGTATTGAGAAAACTCAGATCCGTCGTGGAATGGTTCTTTGTAAGCCAGGTTCTATTACTCCCCATACTGAATTTAAAGGAGAGGTTTATGTATTAAGCAAAGAAGAAGGCGGACGTCATACTCCATTCTTCAACAAATACCGTCCTCAGTTCTATTTCCGTACTACAGACGTAACTGGTGAAGTTACTTTGAATGCAGGAACAGAAATGGTTATGCCTGGTGATAACACTAACTTAAATGTTGTGTTGATTCAGCCAATCGCCATGGAAAAAGGTTTAAAATTTGCGATTCGTGAAGGTGGCCGTACAGTAGGTGCCGGTCAGGTAACTGAAATTGTAAAATAAGAGTAGCTGATAAGACCAGAATTTAACTGCGTGTTTATCAATGCTTTTTAATATCTTTGCAGAGTACTTAGGCCAAAAGCTTAGGTACTTTGCTTTTTTTAGACGTTTCTCAGTCTTTAAATATCCTAAACGGAAATTTTAAACAGGCTGATAACTTAAAAGTTCTTTAAATATTTATACTCTTTCCATTTCTCCGCAGCGGCGGAACGGAGGGAGTTTTTACACGGGCATGGTGCAACGGTAGCATACGGGTCTCCAAAACCTTTGATCTGGGTTCGAATCCTAGTGCCCGTGCTGGATAATTTGCAAATGTGCCAATTGGCAAATCCGCAAATTATAAAACAACACATTTTTTATTAGCACATTTGCACATTTGCATTTTTGCACATTTTTTTATTTTATGAACAAATTCACTGCATACCTTAGAGATTCTTACAAAGAATTAATGCACAAGGTAACCTGGCCAAACTGGGATCAATTACAACAGTCAACAATGATTGTTTTAGGAGCTACGCTTATAATTACATTTATGGTTTCTGTTATGGACTTTGCAGCTAGTAACGCCCTGAAATTTATTTACTCTTTAATAGGATAAACATGGAAGCAATAACGCCGATAATAGAGAAGGTAGAGAAAGCTGAGAAAGAAAGTAAGTGGTATGTGCTGCGTGTAGTAAGCGGTAAAGAGCGCAAAATTAAAGAATACCTCGATAAAGATATTTTGCGTAACGGCTGGACCAATATTGTAAAGCAGATATTTTTACCGGTTGAAAAAGTTTACAAAGTTGTTAATGGCAAAAAAGTAATGCGTGAGCGTAACTTTTACCCCGGTTATATCATGATTGAAGTAGCAGACGGAAAGCTGAATGATGATATGATTCAGTCTATGAGTAACATTAGTAACGTAATGCACTTTTTAACCGATGGTAAAGGTTCAAAAGGAAATATTATTTCTTTACGTAAAGCAGAAGTTAATAAAATGCTTGGTAAGGTTGACGAAATGAGCGATGCCGGCGGTATGACTATGAGTGAGCCATTCATTATTGGCGAAACTATCAAGATTATTGACGGACCGTTCAACGACTTTAATGGCGTTATTGAAGAAGTTAATGACGAAAAGAAAAAACTAAAAGTTCAGGTTAAAATATTTGGCCGGGCTACACCGGTTGAACTTAGTTATATGCAGGTTGAAAAAATTGTTTAAATTGCAAAGCCACGTAAGTGGCTTTTTTTACTTATAAAATTATAAAAAATGAAAAAAGTATTATTATTTATTCCAGCTTTATTTTTAGGACTTATTTTAATGGCCCAACCGCCCGAAGGTGATGCAAATGCAGGGATGGTTTTTGGTAAGAAAACTACCGCAGATGGTGCAATTCCGGTGAGCGAACTGCCGTCTAAATTAAACGGTGCAGAACCTGCCTCCGTAAAAGTTACCGGAAAAGTAAAAGAAGTTTGTAAAGCAGAAGGTTGTTGGTTAAAAATGGAAACTGCAGAAGGTTCCATGATGATTAAAATGAAAGACCATAAATTTTTAGTGCCTTTATCAATGAATGGCAAAACAATTGTTGTTGATGGTATTGCTACCTTAAAAGAAACATCGGTGGAAATGCTTAAACATTATGCGGAAGATGCAGGTAAAAGCAAGGAAGAAATTGCAGCTATAAAGGAGCCTAAAAAGGAGATTACCATGCAGGCAACCGGCATTTTGGTACTTTAATAAAAAATTTTTTGTATTAAAAAAGTCACTCAAATTTGTGTGACTTTTTTAATATTATAAAGTGCTAGTTTAATTTACTACTCTTGTCCATTCCTGTGTAAGTGTAACATCAGTTAACGTTTTTGTATTTATCCTGATTTGGTTATTCGTAAATACAGTAATCTCCCCAGTCTTATAAACTACAGTGTTGTTACAGGCGCTGACCAGAAAGTTTATTGAAAATCCGCCACCGTTTTGTGCGCTGATTGACCTCCAGGCTTCGTCACTAATGCGGTAACAATAAATATTGTTGGCTAATGATTTTACAAATGCACTTGAAATAGCCGGACTAACTGTTACAACTGTACCCACTTGGGCATTGGCATCACTGGTTGTGGCAAGTCTCCAGCTTCCGTTCAAAGAAAAAATTCCTCCCGAAGTATTGGTAGGAAGACTTTTTAAAGTTTCACAGGCATTAAAAATGATCAGAAAACTGAACATAATAGTAAGAAGGGTAATTTTTTTCATGTTGTCATTTTTTATAGATGTAATCATTAACTGTGCCAATATTAATTTGGTATTAATGAGAAGTTGCAGCTTATTACAAAAAGTTTACCAGCAGGGCCGGTAATATATCTCTGTTGAAAATTTTTTAACATGATACCATAATTCTGATTTAACCCAAATTTTGCAGTTGAAATCTACTGCGTCTTCCAAATCCTTCACTGCTAAGCCTTTCAGAACATTTTTTAAATTTAAAATAGTGCACTATTCTTTCATCCAAAAAATAACCTGAAACCCTTATCAGTTTTGTATTTGAAACCCTCGCTACGATTTGAACTGTAAAATCTGGGTTTAAGGGGCAAATCGGGTATATTTTATTTAATTTCTAATAAACCTGATTTATATTTGAAGCTAACTGATTACCAAAAATATTTTAGTATGATTGAATTACCAGATATTGAATTGGTTTCGGCTGAAGTACACAAAGCCTGGATGAAATCTAAAAAAGCCAATGGAATCAGCTCCAGAAAATCAGAGGATGAAGAAGAGCTGATGGTACCTTATGAAGAGTTAACCGAAAAAGCCAAGGACCTTGACAGGAACACGGTTAAAGCCGTATTTGCAGCTATAAAAAAGCTGGAGAAGCTGTAAAATATTTTCCTTTCATCAATTTCAATTATCCTGTTATTGTGAAATGGTTATCTTGCTTTACTTTAAAAAATCACGGACATCTTAATAAATCATTTTCCATGAAAAAAATTTCTCTCGCAATTGTAATACTCCTGATAGTAGTATCATTCAATTCAATTGCACAGGTAATCAATTCTGCACAAATAGATTCCCTTACGGAACTAACTTTAAAAACCTTTGATGTACCCGGCATTGCAGTAGGTGTTATAAAAGATGGCAAACTCATTCATGCCAGAGGATATGGAGTGAAATCTTTACGCACAATGCAAAAGGTAGACGAAAACACGTTGTTTGGTATTGCATCAAACAGCAAAGCTTTTACCAGCGCTGCTTTGGGTATGTTGATTGATGAAGGCAAATTAAAGTGGGATGATAAGGTAGGCGATTATATTCCCGAATTTAAAATGTACGATCCCTATGTTACCGATGCATTTACTATAAGAGACTTATTAACGCACCGAAGCGGTTTAGGGCTGGGTGCCGGCGACCTGATGATGTTTCCCGACTCTAATAATTTCACCAAAAAAGATATCATTCATAATCTGCGTTATTTAAAACCGGTTTCGGCTTTTAGAACTAAATATGATTATGATAACAACCTCTATATTGTGGCAGGTGAAGTAATTGCAAGAGTAAGCGGCTTAAGCTGGGAAGATTTTATTGAACAACGCATTATGCAACCATTGGGGATGACATTAAGTAAAGCATCCATCAGCAGGTTGCCTAACCGCAACAATATTGTAATGCCCCATGCACCCATTAATGGAAAAATAAGTACCATTGATATTGATTGGAGCGAAACAGCCAATGCCGCCGGTGGCATTGTAAGTAACATTACCGACCTGAGCAAATGGCTGACTATGCAAATGGACAATGGCAAATATGGAGATGGTAAAAAAATGTTTAGTGAGGCTGTTCACGAAGATTTTTGGGCACCTCAAACAATTATTAATGTAGGTGGTCCGGGGGCATACAACACCCATTTTGCATCTTATGGACTGGGTTGGTTTTTAAGTGATGTTAAAGGTTATAAGCAAGTTACCCACACAGGAGGTTTGGCGGGCATAGTAACGCAGATCACTTTAATACCCGAATTAAAACTCGGCATTATAGTTTTAACCAATCAGCAATCTGGTGCTGCTTTTACGGCTATAACCAATACTATTAAAGATAGCTATCTGGGCGTAAAAGGCACGGATAGGGTAAAGCAAATGCATGACCGGGTGGTAAAAAATGAAGCTGACGCAAAAAAGATCACTGATACCATCTGGGCAGGCATTGCTGCGCAACAAAAAAGTACTGCACCCAAAGTAGATCTCAATAACTTTACCGGCACTTATACCGACCAGTGGTTTGGCGATGTAACTATTTCCATTAAAAACGGGCAGCCCTGGTTTGACAGTAAGCGTTCTCCAAAACTCAGCGGCATAATGCTGCCGTTTAAAGGAAATACCTTTGTTGCCAAATGGAACGACCGTAGTATGGATGCAGATGCTTATGTAAAATTTGAACTAGATGAAAATGGTAAAGCTTCCGGGTTTAAAATGGCCGCCATTTCACCCTTAACCGATTTTAGCTTCGATTTCCAGGATCTGGATTTGAAAAGAGTAAAATAAAGCCGAAAAAATGTTTCCGGTAAAACGAAAAGGCGAACGATTGAAAATGCCATACCGGCAACCTGATCCATTGGATTTCAGAGCAGTTTCGAAATTCTAAAAAAATCTCAAATCCACAATCAAAAATCTAAAATAAAACCCTACCTTTGCCGCCCCAAATAGTTCTTTAGTAGAAATTATTGACTTGGGAGTTTTCCCGCCATTGCGGGAGAACGTTATCACCAAAAAAAGTAAAAAAATGGCAAAAGAGATCACAGCCTATGTCAAGCTCCAATGTAAAGGAGGACAGGCAAATCCGGCACCGCCAATAGGACCTGCCTTAGGTTCTAAAGGTATCAACATCATGGAGTTCTGTAAGCAATTCAATGGCAGAACCCAGGATAAACAGGGTAAAGTGCTTCCTGTATTAATCACTGTTTATGCTGATAAGTCTTTCGACTTTATCATTAAAACTCCTCCTGCTGCAGTTCAGTTAATGGATGCTGCTAAACTTACAAGTGGCAGTAAAGAACCTAACCGTGTTAAGGTTGGAAAAGTTACCTGGGATCAGGTAGAAGAGATAGCTAAAGATAAAATGGCCGATCTGAATGCTTTTACCATCCACAGCGCCATGAAGATGATTGCTGGTACGGCACGGAGTATGGGTTTAACAGTTGACGGAACAGCTCCCTGGGAAAATTAATTATCAACCTCAAATTTGTAAAAAATGATTACGAAAAAAAGAAAAGTAGCAAATACTAAGGTTGATATTAATAAAGCATACTCCTTAAAGGAAGCTTCAACTTTAGTTAAAGAAATAAACACAACAAAATTCGATAGTTCTGTTGATCTGCATATTAAATTAGGTGTTGACCCTAAGAAAGCTGATCAGGCCATCCGTGGTACGGTTTCATTACCTCACGGAACTGGTAAAACAAAACGTGTATTGGTTTTATGTACGCCAGATAAAGAAGCCGAAGCTACTGCAGCCGGTGCTGATTTTGTTGGCCTGGATGAATTCATTACAAAAATTGAAGGCGGTTGGACAGATATTGATGTAATTGTAGCCACTCCATCGGTGATGCCGAAAATTGGTAAACTGGGTAAAGTGTTAGGTCCACGTAACCTGATGCCGAATCCTAAAACAGGTACAGTTACTAATGATGTGGCAGGTGCCATAAATGATTTAAAAGGCGGTAAAATTGCTTTTAAGGTAGATAAAGTGGGTATCATCCACGCTTCTATCGGTAGGGTAAGTTTTGCTCCTGAAAAAATCGCTGAAAACAGCCAGGAACTTATTAATGCTGTGGTTAAATTAAAACCATCTTCAAGTAAAGGAACTTACCTGAGAGGTGTTAGCATGGCCAGCACAATGAGTCCGGGTATTTCAATTGACACAAAATCTGTTCAAAACTAATCCTTCGACTTCGCTCAGGATGACAAAAAAATAATTGATATGACAAAGCAGGAAAAAAATGAAGTGATTGAGGTGCTGAAAGGCAAGTTTACTCAATACAATAACTTCTACATAACCGATACAGAAAGTTTAACAGTAGCACAGATTGGCAAATTGCGTAACCATTGCTTTGATAAGCAGGTAGAAATGAAAGTGGCAAAGAATACACTTATCAAAAAAGCATTGGAAAGCTTGGATGCTGAAAAATACAGCGGCGTTTTTGATTCACTACATCAGGTAACAGCCCTGATGTTCAGCGAAAATCCTAAAGAACCTGCTATGATCATCAGCAGCTTCCGTAAGGAGAACAACAACGAAAGGCCTTTATTGAAAGCGGCTTTCATTAACGGAGACGTTTTTGTTGGTAACGATCAACTGAAGGCATTAACCCAGATCAAAACCAAGAATGAATTGATTGGTGAAGTGATTGGCTTATTGCAGGCTCCAATTCAACGTGTATTGGGCGCTTTACAAAACAAAGATGCAGCAAAGGAAGTAGTAGCCGAAGAAGCTGCCGCACCGGTTGCTGAAGTTGCAGTAGAAGCACCAGTTGCAGAAGCACCAGTTGCAGAAGCTCCGGTTGCAGAAGCTCCGGTTGCAGAAGCACCAGCACCAGAAGCAGCAGAAGCAGCACCAGAAGCAGCAGCAGAAGCAGCACCGGAAGCACCCGCCGCTGAAGAAGCGAAAGCTGACGATGAAGCACCACAGGCCTAATTTAATATTTGGACTGTAAAAATTTAAAATCAGCACATTAGCACATCAGCTAATTAGCTAATTGATAAAGTAACAATTTTTTAAAAACCCTCCGACGGATCCGCCATATGGCGGATGTGAAGCCGGAAAAAAACAAACATTATGGCAGACGTAAAAGCATTAGCTGAAAACTTAGTAGGCTTAACAGTAAAAGAAGTACAGGAATTAGCAGAATTCTTAAAATCAGAGTATGGTATTGAACCAGCTGCTGCTGCAGTTGTAGTAAGTGCTGGTGGCGATGGCCCTGCTGCTGCTGAAGAGAAAACATCTTTTGATGTTATCTTAAAAGCTGCTGGTCCTAACAAATTAGCGATTGTTAAGATAGTTAAAGAATTAACCGGATTAGGACTGAAAGAAGCTAAAGATTTAGTTGATGGCGCTCCAAAACCAGTTAAAGAAGGCGTAGATAAAGCAACTGCAGAAGAAATTAAAACTAAATTAGCTGAAGCAGGTGCCGACGTTGAGGTAGCTTAAGTAATTCCTTAAAATAGCTTTAAAGGCCGGTCCGCATTAAGCGGGTCGGCTTTTTGTATTTTATTTGTAACGCATTTAGTAATTACGGATCAATTTCAATTTTAAAAAAAATAGGACAAAATTCTTGTATTTTAAGAAAAAAGTCTTATTTTTGGTATAGATATAAACATTATGGGTCATCCACAAAATAATGAAGAGCAGCTTAATTACCTCGTTGAAGAACAACAGGCTTTATATATAGTTTCCAGTTCACTTAAGGGCGTGTTTGCAGGTTGCGTAGATGATGTGATGGATGTTTCCGGCTACCAAAAAGCGCAAATTGAGCAAATTATGGATACATCTTACAAAACTTACGCTCGCTATAAAAAAGATAAAAAGCGCCTCAATCCAGATCAAAGCGAAAGAATTTTAAAACTTAAAAGTTTGTTTTCTTTTGGGATAACTGTTTTTGGAAGTAAAGAATCTTTGGCCAGGTGGATGCAAAAACCTGCTTTTGGCTTAGATAACCTAATACCCAATGAGGCCATAAAAACCAGTACAGGAATAGATTTGGTGCTAAATGAGCTTACAAATATTGCCTATGGTAATCTTGCATAACTTATGGAAGTTTACCGCATTACATTAGCAAAATACGCTAAGCAATTAATAGCTCCCGGATCGGAAGCCAGGTGGAACAGTCGTGGATATTTTGTTATTTACACTGCAGGTAGCAGGGCATTAGCCTCTCTGGAAAACCTGGTACATCGGGATAGCGAAGGATTAAAGAGCCTTTTTAAAGTTATTGTTATTAGTCTACCCGATGAAATTGGAATAGCGGAAATTTCGATAAAAGGCCTGTCTGAAAACTGGACAAAATCAAACAATCTTTACCTGACACGCCAAATTGGTAATACCTGGTTAACTTCACTAAGTTCTTGCGTTTTAAAAGTGCCTTCGGCTGTTATAAAAGGCGAGTTCAATTTTCTCATAAATCCTGCCCATCCTTCATTTTCAACAATAAAAATAGAGAGTTTGGAAGAATTTGAGTTTGATAGCCGGTTGAAATAATGAATTGTCCACAAAAAATGTAACCGCTTTCCTTGCGCTAATTAGTCCATCGGTTTTTTACATAATTGTAATATTATTGGCAAACGGTACAAAATTTGACTGCCCTATAAAAAACTCAATTTATGGGAAGGATTTTTGCCTCTTTTTTAATGTTTTCAATGTTATCATCATACACCTATGCTCAATACACAGATACAATATTAAAAATTGCAGAAAAGAAGAACCCCGGACACATGTATAAGATAAAGCCGTGGATTGATATTCCTGCTACCGTAGTGTTTGCGGGTTTATCTATGAATGGGTTCAGGATTATTTACGGAAGGGATACTATATCAACTGCTACAGTGCTGGCACTAAATAAAAATGATATCAACCGTTTTGACAGACCAGTAACCGAAAATTATTCTGAAAAAGCAAAATCTACCAGTGATTTTTTTTTTACGGCAGTATGCCACTACCGCTTTTTTTATTGTTAGATAAAAAAATAAGGAAAGACGGCCTGTGAGTAGGGTTATTGTATGTAGAAGCCCTTGGATTTACCGGCGTTTTCTATACAACATCAGCTATGATTGCAAACAGGTACAGGCCAATTACCTATAACCCTGATGTGCCAATGGATGTTAGGCGCAGCGGGGGTAACAAAAATTCATTTCCAGGCGGACATCCGGCATTGGTTGCAACATCCACGTTCTTTATGGCAAAGGTTTATGCAGATTATCATCCCAACATGAAATACAAATGGGCTTTATACGCGGTGGCAGGTGGCTTAACAGCAACAACTGCATATCTGCGATTTAAAGCAGGTTACCACTTTAAAACAGATTTAATAGCAGGAGTTGCTGTAGGAACGCTGGCTGGTATTTTAGTGCCTCATCTGCATAAAAACAAATCAAGCAATATTTCAAAACTTTCGGTTGTTCCAAATTTCCAAAACAGGAGCACAGGTTTTACAGCCTTTTGTAAGTTGGGTAAGTAAAATATGGGTTAATTTTAAAGGGAAAATCTAAAAAGCTGAAGAAAAAGAACAGTTATCCACAAAAACCTTTCCAATTCCGCAAAAAATCGTATATCGTAATCACAAAATAGGAAAATAATCCCTACCTTTGCCCTCCTTTAATTTAGGGGCAGTGGCGCAAGTTGTTCCAATGCCTTAAAACAAAGGATCTTCTGCACACTTAAACGTCTTAATTACAATATGTCTGCAACAAAAACACCCGCTGCTAAACGTTTCAATTTCGGTAAAGTTGAATTTTTAGCGGAAACACCCGATTTGCTGGGAATCCAGATACAATCATTTAAAGACTTTTTTCAGTTACAAACTACTCCCGACAAACGTAACGTGGAGGGATTGTTCCGTGTATTTAAGGAAAATTTTCCTATCACAGATACCCGTAACATTTTTGTACTGGAATTTCTTGACTATTTCGTAGATCCGCCACGCTACACTATTGAAGAGTGTATTGAAAGAGGCTTAACCTACGCTGTGCCCTTAAAAGCAAAACTGCGCCTTAGTTGTAATGACGAAGAGCACGTTGACTTCCAGACAATTGTTCAGGATGTGTTTTTAGGAAACATTCCTTACATGACTCCACGTGGTACTTTCGTTATCAATGGTGCTGAAAGGGTTGTTGTTAGCCAGTTACACCGTTCACCTGGTGTGTTCTTCGGTCAGTCTGTTCACCCGAATGGTACCAAGATTTACTCTGCAAGGGTAATTCCGTTTAAAGGCGCCTGGATGGAGTTTGCAACAGATATCAACAATGTGATGTTTGCTTACATCGACCGTAAGAAAAAATTCCCGGTAACTACATTATTACGTTCTATCGGTTTTGAAACCGATAAAGACATACTGGAATTATTTGGTATGGCTGACGAAGTTAAAGCCGACAGGAAAAGCCTGGAGAAATGCATTGGCAAGCGCCTTGCTGCACGTGTATTGCGTACATGGGTTGAAGATTTTGTGGATGAGGATACCGGTGAAGTAGTTTCCATTGAAAGAAACGAGATCATCCTGGAAAGGGATACTGTATTGGATGAGTCCAATATCGTAATGATCATCGAAATGGAGGTGAAGAGTGTGTTTATTCAGAAAGAAGAAGTGAGTGGTGATTACGCCATTATCTACAATACATTAAATAAAGATACTTCTAACAGTGAACTGGAAGCGGTACAGCACATCTACAAGCAATTGCGTGGTGCTGATGCCCCTGATGATGAAACTGCACGTGGTATTATTGATAAATTATTCTTCAGTGATAAGCGTTATGATCTTGGTGAAGTAGGACGTTATAAAATCAACCGCCGCCTGGGCCTTAATTTCCCGATCACTAAAAAAGTATTAACTAAAGATGACATCATCGCCATCATAAAAACATTGGTATTATTAACCAATGGTAAGAGTGAGGTTGATGATATTGATCACTTAAGTAACCGTCGTGTACGTACCGTGGGTGAGCAATTGTATGCTCAGTTTGGTGTTGGTTTGGCACGTATGGCCCGTACCATTCGTGAAAGAATGAACGTACGTGATAACGAGGTATTTACTCCTGTTGATTTGATTAACGCAAGAACACTTTCTTCTGTTATCAATTCGTTCTTTGGAACATCGCAGTTGTCGCAGTTCTTAGATCAAACCAATCCTTTAAGTGAGATTACGCATAAGCGTCGTATCTCCGCACTCGGACCCGGTGGTTTAAGCAGGGAGCGTGCAGGTTTTGAGGTACGTGACGTTCACTATTCTCACTACGGCCGTTTGTGTACCATTGAAACTCCGGAAGGACCAAACATTGGTTTGATATCTACACTTTGTGTACATGCCAAGATCAATGACATGGGCTTTATTGAAACCCCGTATCATAAAGTAACTGATGGAAGGGCGGATATGAAGAAGATTACTTTCCTGAGCGCTGAAGAAGAGGATACAGCGAAGATTGCACAGGCAAATATTGAAATGGATGCCAAAGGAAACTTTGTGGACGACAGAATTAAAAGTCGCCAGACAGGTGATTTTCCTATTCTTGATAAGAACGAAGTAGAATACATGGATGTGGCACCAAACCAGATCGTTGGTTTAAGTGCTTCGCTGATTCCGTTCCTGGAGCATGATGATGCTAACCGTGCGTTGATGGGATCGAACATGCAACGCCAGGCTGTGCCATTGATCAAACCAGAAGTGCCGATTGTAGGTACAGGTTTGGAAGGTAAAGCTGCCCGTGATGCAAGGATCCAGGTTCATGCAGATGGAGATGGTGTTGTAGAATATGTAGATGCTAACGAAATTCATGTGCGTTACAAGCGTAACGAAATACAGCAATTGGTAAGTTTTGATGAAGATTTGATCGTTTATAAATTAACCAAGTTCGTTCGTACCAACCAGGAAACATGTATTAACCTGCGCCCTGCTGTTGTTAAAGGACAAAAAGTTAGCGAAGGCGATTTCTTAACCGAAGGTTATGCAACCAAAGGTGGCGAGATTGCTTTGGGTAGAAATATGAAAGTGGCGTTCATGCCATGGAAAGGTTACAACTTCGAGGATGCGATTGTGATCAGTGAGAAAGTAGTTAAAGAAGATCTGTTTACTTCATTGCATATTTCTGAATACGAAATTGAAGTACGTGATACCAAATTGGGTGAGGAAGAATTAACGCCGGATATTCCGAACGTAAGTGAGGAAGCTACCAAAGACCTGGATCAGAACGGTATCATCCGCATCGGTGCTCACGTAAAAGAAGGAGATATTATTATTGGTAAAATAACTCCAAAAGGTGAGAGCGATCCTACACCGGAAGAGAAATTATTACGTGCCATTTTTGGTGATAAAGCCGGTGATGCAAAAGATGCTTCTTTAAAAGCATCAAGCGGAACTGAGGGTGTTATCATTGATAAGAAATTATTCCAGCGTGCCAAGAAAGATAAGAACGCAAAAGTGCGTGAGAAAGCACAGATGGATAAGATTGAGAAAACGCACGAGAAGAATGAAGTTGATTTGTTGGAATTATTGATTAACAAACTGCAGACCTTGTTGAAAGATAAGAGCAGCGCAGGTGTTAGCAATAATTTTGGTGAAGTGTTGATTGGCAAAGGTGCTAAGTTCAATGCAAAAAATCTGGCCAACATCGATTATCAAAATGTAAATCCTTTGGGATGGAGTGGCGATGAAACAACCGATCAGTTGATCAACGTATTGTTGCACAATTATAATATCAAATTCAACGAAGAGTTGGGAAGATACAAGCGTGAGAAATTCAACATTTCTATTGGTGATGAATTACCAGCCGGTGTATTGAAACTTGCAAAAGTTTACATGGCTATAAAACGTAAGTTGAAAGTGGGTGATAAAATGGCGGGCCGTCACGGTAACAAAGGTATTGTTGCCAAGATCGTTCGTGCAGAAGATATGCCTTTCTTAGAAGATGGAACGCCGGTTGATATCGTGTTGAATCCATTGGGTGTACCAAGCCGTATGAACCTGGGACAGATTTATGAAACAGTGCTTGGCTGGGCCGGAGAAAAATTGGGAATGCGTTTTGCAACTCCAATCTTTGATGGTGCAAGTGTTGAAGAAATTGATGCAGAGATCACCAAAGCAGGCTTACCTAAATTTGGTCATACTTATTTATATGATGGTGAAACCGGCGACCGCTTCGATCAGAAAGCAACCGTGGGTATCATCTACATCATTAAGTTACACCACATGGTTGATGATAAAATGCATGCACGTTCTATCGGGCCATACAGTTTAATTACACAACAACCGTTGGGTGGTAAAGCCCAGTTCGGTGGTCAGCGTTTTGGTGAGATGGAGGTTTGGGCATTGGAAGCTTATGGTGCATCTAATATTTTGCAGGAGTTGTTGACGCTTAAATCTGATGATATCATCGGAAGGGCTAAAACCTACGAAGCAATTGTAAAAGGTGATAACATTCCAAGAGCCGGTATTCCTGAATCATTCAATGTATTGGTTCATGAGCTGAGGGGATTGGGATTGGATTTGAAATTTGATTAGGCCTCCCCAACCCCTCCAAAGGAGGGGCTTAAGAGCCTTCAAAAATGGAACAGATATTAGTTTTTGTAAGAGTTGTTCTTTAATTATTAAAAAGCTTTTAAAAAATAAGGGTCTTCAAGGTCCCTCCTTTGGAGGGATTTAGGGAGGCCAAAAAATTATCAATTAAGAATATGGCATTCAAAAAAGAAAACCGTCCAAGGCCAACATTTTCTCAAATCACAATTGGTTTGGCTTCTCCAGACAGCATTTTGGAAAAAAGCTATGGTGAAGTTTTAAAGCCGGAAACCATTAACTACCGTACTTACAAACCTGAACGTGATGGTTTGTTTTGCGAAAGAATTTTTGGGCCGGTAAAGGATTACGAATGTGCCTGCGGTAAATACAAGCGTATCCGTTACAAGGGTATTGTTTGCGACCGTTGCGGTGTGGAAGTAACAGAGAAAAAAGTACGTCGTGAAAGAATGGGACACATCAAATTAGTTGTGCCTGTTGTTCATATCTGGTATTTTAAATCGTTGCCAAACAAAATTGGTTATCTGCTCGGCATGAGCTCTAAGAAATTAGAGAGTATTGTTTATTACGAACGTTATGTGGTAATTCAATCTGGTATCCGGGCCGATAAAGGACAAAATTATTCTGATCTTTTAACTGAAGAAGAATACCTGGATATTTTAGATACACTGCCAAAAGATAACCAGCATTTGCCGGATGAAGATCCAAACAAATTTGTGGCTAAGATGGGTGCAGAGGCCGTACATGATATGTTACAACGTATAGATCTTGATCAGTTAAGTTTTGATTTGCGTAATGCTGCTGCCAACGAAACATCTCAACAACGTAAAGCAGATGCTTTAAAAAGATTGAGTGTTGTTGAAAGTTTCCGTGATGCAAATACAAGAATTAATAACCGTCCGGAGTGGATGGTAATGCAATACATCCCTGTAATTCCACCGGAATTGCGTCCGCTTGTTCCATTGGATGGTGGCCGTTTTGCATCTTCCGATCTGAATGATCTGTATCGCAGGGTTATTATCCGCAACAACCGTTTAAAAAGATTATTAGAAATTAAAGCGCCTGAAGTTATCCTTCGTAATGAAAAAAGGATGCTGCAGGAAGCGATAGATTCACTGTTTGATAACAGCCGTAAATCAAATGCTGTAAAAGCAGAAGGTGGACGTGCATTGAAATCATTGAGTGATGTATTGAAAGGTAAGCAAGGTCGTTTCCGTCAGAACTTATTGGGTAAGCGTGTTGACTATTCTGGTCGTTCAGTTATCGTTGTAGGTCCTGAATTGAAAATGCACGAATGCGGTTTACCAAAAGATATGGCGGCAGAATTATTTAAGCCGTTTATTATTCGTAAACTTATTGAAAGAGGTATTGTTAAAACAGTAAAATCTGCCCGTAAATTAGTTGATAAGAAAGAGGCGATTATCTGGGATATCTTAGAAAATATTTTGAAAGGTCACCCGGTAATGTTGAACAGGGCCCCAACCCTTCACCGTTTGTCAATCCAGGCTTTTCAGCCAAAATTGATCGAAGGTAAAGCGATACAATTACACCCGTTGGTAACTACGGCCTTTAATGCGGATTTTGATGGTGATCAGATGGCGGTTCACGTGCCTTTGAGCAGTGCGGCAATTTTGGAAGCCCAGTTATTGATGCTTTCTTCTCACAACATTTTGAACCCGCAGAATGGTACACCAATCACCCTTCCTTCTCAGGACATGGTACTTGGTTTGTATTACATCACAAAGGGTAAAAAATCTACCGACGAAGAAATTGTAAAAGGCCAGGGAAAATCTTTTTACTCTCCCGAAGAAGTGATCATTGCATACAATGAAAAAGTTATTGACCTGCATGCAAACATAAAAGTAAAAGTAGATTTCCGTAACCCGGATGGTACTTTGACCAACAAATTGCTTGAAACTACAGTGGGCCGTGTAATATTTAATCAGCACGTTCCAAAAACTGTTGGTTACATCAATACGCTTTTAACAAAGAAAGCATTGCGTGAAATTATTGGTGACATTATTAAATGGACCAGTGTTCCTATCACTGCTAAGTTTTTGGATGATATTAAAACACTGGGATATCGTATGGCATTCCGCGGTGGATTATCGTTCAACATCAATGACCTGATCATTCCGGAAATTAAAGCGATGTTGGTTGAAAATGCACAAGGTGAAGTTGCCGAAGTGTGGGACAACTACAACATGGGATTAATCACCAATAACGAGCGTTACAACCAGATCATTGATATCTGGAGTCGTGTGGATACAAAAGTAACAGAAACATTAATTCAGGAGTTGGCTGCCAATAAGCAAGGTTTCAACTCTGTGTATATGATGTTGGACAGTGGAGCCCGTGGTAGTAAGCAGCAGATTAAGCAGCTTGCAGGTTTAAGGGGATTGATGGCTAAGCCACGTAAATCAGGTTCATCAGGTAGTGAGATCATTGAGAATCCGATTCTTGCCAACTTTAAAGATGGCTTAAGTGTATTGGAATACTTTATCTCTACGCATGGTGCCCGTAAGGGTCTTGCGGATACGGCTTTAAAAACAGCGGATGCCGGTTACTTAACTCGTCGTTTGGTGGATGTTAGTCAGGATGTGGTTATTAATGAGGAAGATTGCGGAACCTTACGTGGTATAGCAACATCAGCATTAAAAGATAACGAAGATATTATTGAAGCATTAAGCGACAGGATAGAAGGACGTATGTCTTTGCATGATGTTTTTCATCCGGCAACTGAAGAGTTATTGATTAGTGGTGGCGAAGAGATCAGTGCAGAAATGGCGAAGCTGATTGATGCAAGTGGAATTGATACGGTTGAAATACGTTCGGTATTAACCTGCGAAAGCAAGCGTGGTGTTTGTGTAAGATGTTATGGTAAAAACCTTGCATCGGGTATGCTGGCACAGCGTGGTGATGCAGTAGGTATTATTGCAGCACAGTCAATTGGTGAGCCGGGTACACAGTTAACGTTACGTACTTTCCACGTGGGTGGTGTGGCAGGTTCTGCGTCGGTAGAATCTACATTGCCAGCCAAGTTTGATGGTACTTTACAGTTTGATGGTTTACGTACTGTACATACAGAAGATGCACAGGGTAAAAAAATAAATGTGGTTATTGGCCGTACTGGTGAGATCAGGAATATTGATGTGAAGAGCGATCGTTTATTAAACACGGTTCACATTCCTTACGGTGCCATCCTGAATGTAAAAGACGGACAGAAGGTTACCAAAGGTGATATCATTTGTACATGGGATCCGTTCAACAACGTAATTGTAGCTGAAGTAAATGGTAAAATTCATTTTGAAAGTTTGATCGAAGGTATTACCTATCGTGATGAAGCCGATGAGCAAACAGGCCACCGTGAAAAAGTGGTTATTGAAACAAAAGATAAAACCAAATTGCCTGTTATTATTGTAGAAGGCAAGGAGAAAAAATCATACAACTTACCGGTAGGATCGCATATTGTGATTGAAGAAGGAATTGAAGTAAGAAGCGGACAGGTGTTGGTTAAAATTCCAAGGGTATTAAGTAAGCTGAAGGATATCACCGGTGGTCTGCCTCGTGTAACAGAATTGTTTGAGGCACGTAACCCAAGTAACCCTGCGGTTGTTTGTGAAATTGACGGTGTGGTTGCTTTTGGTGCCATTAAGCGTGGTAACCGGGAGATTATTGTTGAAGCAAAAGATGGTGTGGTTAAAAAATACCTCGTTCCATTGAGTCGTCAGATTCTTGTACAAGATGGTGACTTTGTAAAAGCCGGTGCTGCATTAAGTGATGGACAAACTGCTCCAATCGATATCCTCGCAATCAAAGGACCATTCGCTGTTCAGGAATATGTGGTGAACGAGATTCAGGAAGTTTACCGTTTACAGGGTGTGAAGATCAATGACAAGCACGTGGAAGTTATTGTGCGCCAGATGATGCGTAAGATCAGGATTGAAGATGCCGGAGATACTAAATTCCTTGAAGGAGATACAGAAGACCGTTTAGACTTTAACACAGAGAACGATTACATCTACGATAAGAAAGTTGTAACCGAAGCTGGTGAAAGCACTAAACTTAAATCTGGTCAGATCGTTACCTTACGTGAAGTTCGTGAAGAGAATTCTGTATTAAGAAGAGCTGATAAAAAATTAGTTGAATTCCGTGATGCTTCACCTGCAACTTCTTCACCGTTGTTGCTGGGTATTACAAAAGCATCGTTGGGTACACATAGCTGGATATCTGCCGCTTCGTTCCAGGAAACAACTAAAGTGTTATCTTCTGCTGCCATACAAGGTAAAACAGATGAAATGCTTGGCCTGAAAGAGAACGTTATTACAGGACACCATATACCTGCAGGAACAGGTTTGCGTGAGTTTGAAAACATGATTGTAGGAAGCAAGGAAGAATATGAACTGTTGATGACTACGAAAGAGGCGATGAGTTTTGATGATGAGGAGTAATTTTGTGATGCCGGGGCACGAAGCATCTCAAGAAAGATAATAGTTTAGGAGTAAGATTAATTTCTTACTCCTTTTTTTTAACCCAGATTTTGCAGTTGAAATCGTAGCGAGGGTTTCAAATACAAAACAGATAAGGTTTTCAGGTTATTTTTTGGATGAAGAAATAGTGAACTATTTTGAATTCAAAAAATGTTGTGAAAGGCTTAGCTGTGAAGGATTTGGAAGCCGCAGTAGATTTCAACTGCAAAATCTGGGTTTAAGCACTTTGTAATAATATTTTTTGCAGGCGGTTTCTCGACCGGTAAAACTGAGATTTGCATGTACCCTCACTGCATCCCAGGATTTCTGCAATTTCCCGGTGATTATAACCCTCAATTACATAGAGCATAAAAATTTTTTTAAAGCCCGGGGGCAATTTTGTAACACTAAATAATATTTCTTTTTCTGAAAGTATATTAATTATGTTGTTTTCTTTTTCCTGAATAGATTCTTCCAGGTCCAGGCGGTGCGTATGTTTTTTATTGTCTCTTAAATGCGATAGAGCGGTTCGTATCATTATCTTTCTTACCCAACCTTCAAACGAACCTTCGTTTTTGTAGCTCGCCAGATTTTTGAACACCTTGATAAAACCTTCCTGTAGTATGTCTTCTGCATCGGGTATATTTTTTACATAACGTAAACACACATAGTACATGGGGGCAGCAAATTGCTGATAAAGTAGTTCCTGCATTTTAATATTACCGAGTATGGATTCACTTATTAAATGCGAAAGTGTAATTGTTTTATGCTGTTCAGGTAACATCTGCTGGCTCTTGGTTAAATAGCAGGTGCTTAATAAACCCTTTTAGTTTGAAGCGTTTAATTATTGCCCTGTTTGTTTTATTAATTTGGTAATCCTTTATCCTGTAATATTATTTATTCTTTACTTCTTCATCGGTAACAGGATTTGTAAATGCTGCACCTATACTCTGCATCAAACTGGATATAGGCCCTTCCATTTTGTTGGTATTGTCATCCAATGTGTTGTCATGCAATAATTCGCCCATTTTTAATTCGGCCGGTAAATACAATAAAATGCTGCTACGCTGGTTGCCGAAAAAAGATTTTACTTCTTTGATACCGGCATCGGCAGCCAGGTTCTCTTTTGCAACTTTTACGGCTTCATTTGCAATGGCATTCATCTTTGCTACAGGATCCTGTTTAGATTGCTCTGCGTATGCCGAAATGGTTTGTATGGCTTCTTTCCTGTTATCATCAAATATTTTACCAACCCAGTCTGTGCTGTACCTATTATTTAAAAATGCAATTGCTCCTTCATCGGTTTGTACAAAGTTGTATAAGGCTGTAAGCACTGCTGGTATAGCAGCCTGACTGAATTTATTTGTAATTACGTCGTCTGGGTCGGTAACTGGTTGTAGGGTATTAGGATCAATTTTTTTTAATGGAGGAAAGCCTAAATTTTCCTGTATTGTTTTTATTAAATTGACTGACATAGTTTTGTTTTTAAATTATTTTTTACGCTACCAAATTAAATCTTAACCTGTTAAGCAACCTTATCTTCATGAAAGCGAACCTGGTAGCATATAACTGGTAAGTAATTATATCTTTAAAATTTTTTAAAGGCAGGTATTCAAGGAGTATATCTTCATAAAACTTATTGAAGTAAATTTCACAATTATCACAAAGAGCAACAATTTCTCCTCCTCTTGAGAAACTTGCCTGCTCATGTATATCCGATTCTATTTTATTCCAAAGCTGGTCTGTAGCTGTTAATGGAATAGAAATATTCAAGCCTTCAAGTTGGTTGCTTATTTCTTTGGCATATTGCCTGGCCTCTACCGATAATGCGAATAAGGCTGTTTTAAGATTGGTGCATTCAACATCCACGGCAATGCTCTCAAACTCTTTATTAACCTGACATAAATACGATACCAGGCTTTCGAGTTTCCCCTTCAGTGCATCAGTAATAACTTCCATTGTCAGTTTCATGTTTACAGTTTATACAAATTTTAAATCACTTACCGGTCTTACCTGTGTATTCTTTCATCGTATTCAGCACTGTCCTTATTCCATTTACCTGTTGTTGCAATATTGCCCTTACTTCATAATTGTCTTCAATCTGTTCAATTGCCAACCCATAGTTTTGCAATGCGGTTTCTTCGGCCTTAATACAAGCCTCAATTACCTTTTCCTTTTGCCCATATTTAAACGTGGTTTTTAAATCCAGCCAAGTACGCTGTAACAAGCTTAATGTATATTGATCCACCGGGCATTCGGAACCCATACTGTTAACCAATGTTCTTAACTCACTGCTATACCTGCCGCGTTGGTATCCAAAACGTTCAAGTAATAATGATAATACACTATCTTTTATTTTTTCTGAGGCATTCAGGTATCCCTTTTTCGCATCATCCAAAACTGCAATCAGGTTATGTATAGTCAGGCTTATATTTTGATTAATAACTTTCATAGCAATTTATTTTTATGGTGACTATTTATATATCGGCAACATTTATACCGTTTTTTATACCAACCTTTTTATAACACAGTTAAAAGCGGGTATTTACAGCAGGGTTTATTGATTATTAAAATGATTCTCAAATTAAACAGGCTGTGGGCCTTATTAATAAAGCCTCACAATAGTAAATTTAAAACAGGACTAACTGAACATTAATTTATGCAAAGTGTGAATGATATAATATTTTGAAGGAATTTTGTAAATAGACGCTGCTTAAAAAGAAGTGATAAAAAGGCATTCTTTCAACACAGTTAACCCTTTCCTAAAAATTTTCTAAAATTATTGCCCAATAGTAGTTTGTGAGTATATTGCCGCCAAATAAAAGTGAATGATGAAAAATTTATCCCTTGTATTGAATATTATACTTTTACTTGCTGTAGGGTATCTGTTTTATTACGAATTTTCTGGCAAAAAGACGGAAGCTGTTGGAGGAAAATTAAACAGTAGCTACAAATCTGTTGATAGCAATGGCTACAGGCCACCGTTGGCTTATGTAGAGCTGGATTCTCTCAATGAAAAAATAACTTTTATAAAGGAAAGACGTAAAGAGCTGGAAGCAGAAATGAAGGCCATAGAGCAGGAACAGGAAAACGGTTACAGGGGATTACAGGCCCAAAAAGATAATTTTTTAAAAAAGGGTGCTGCCATTACTGAAGAAGAAGCACAGATATTTCAAAATAAACTGATTGAGCAGCAGCAAAAGATTGATGGCCGTAAACAGGAACTTAGCCAGAAATTGAATGAAAAGAGTTTCGGTATTATGGAAGGCATACAATCGAAGCTAAAGGGATTTTTAGCCGAGTATAATAAGGATAAAAAATACATGTACATTTTTACCACCGGTACCGGACTCGATTATATGGTATTCAAAGATTCTACCTTAAACATTACCAACGATGTGATTAAGGGTATGAATGAAAAAATGAAAGCCGGGGCAAACAAGTAATTTGCAGTAATTTCTATATCTTGTCGCTGTAAGTGGGGTTGCCAACTTCTTGAATGCCGAAGGCATTAAGGTTGGCAATTCACAAAAAACAGATAACTATGTCAGATCAAACTACTGCTTTTAAACCAACTCTTGGTTTATTCGACTCCACCATGATTGTTGCCGGCTCTATGATTGGCTCCGGTATTTTTATTGTTAGTGCTGATATTACACGCAACGTTGGCAGTGCCGGCTGGCTGATTGCAGTTTGGCTAATCACCGGTTTTATGACGCTGACTGCTGCCCTGAGTTACGGAGAACTAAGCGCCATGTTTCCAAAGGCAGGTGGGCAGTATGTTTACCTCAAAGAGGCATTTAATCCCCTTGCAGGATTTTTATATGGGTGGAGTTTTTTTTCGGTGATACAAACTGCAACAATCGCCGCTGTGGGAGTGGCTTTCAGTAAATTTTTGGCATACATTGTACCCGGCCTGGGGCCAGAAAATATTTTAGCAGATCTTGGAATAATAAAAATTAATGCCGGTCAACTGGTTTCAATTGTGCTTATCACTTTCCTTACTTTTATAAATACCAAAGGCATAGAGGGCGGAAAAATGATACAGACGACCTTTACTGTTGTAAAATTACTTTCTCTGTTTGGTTTAATAATCTTTGGGCTTTTACTGGCTGCAAAAGGAAGTATCTGGCAGGCCAACTGGACAGATGCCTGGCAGATGACAACAAGAAATGCTGAAGGTGCTGTGATTGGTGGTGTTGCAGGTACTGCTATATTGGGTGCTATTGCAGCTTCCATGGTAGGTTCTATTTTCAGCAGTGATGCATGGAATAATATAACTTTTATTGCAGGAGAAGTAAAAAATCCAAAACGTAATATCGGCCTCGCTTTATTTCTGGGAACATTGGTAGTCACCATTATTTATGTGTCGGCTAACCTGATGTACATTAGTGTATTGCCTTTAAATGAAATTGCTTCTGCTCCGCAGGATAGGGTAGCGGTTGCTGCCAGCAAAGCCATATTCGGCAATATTGGTACTTATGTAATTGCCGTAATGATTATGATATCAACATTTGGTTGTAATAACGGGCTAATACTGGCAGGTGCAAGAGTATATTATACCATGGCAAAAGATGGATTATTCTTTAAAAAGACAGGGGAACTCAATAAAAATAATGTACCCGAATTTGCATTATGGATTCAATGTATTGTTGCTTCTATATTATGCCTCAGTGGCAAGTATGGCGACCTGCTCGACATGATTTCCTTTGTGGTTGTGATGTTTTATGCTTTAACCATACTGGGTATTTTTATTCTGAGAAAAAACAGGCCCGATGCTGAACGCCCTTACAAAGCATTTGGTTACCCATTGTTGCCGGCTATTTATATTTTAATGGCCGTTGCTTTTTGTGTTTTGTTGATTATTTACAAACCGGCGTTCACCTGGCCCGGTTTAATAATTGTACTGGCAGGTATCCCTATTTATTATATAGCAGTTGCTAATAAGAAAAAAGACGAAGCGTAAAATGGATTTCGAAAAATTATTTCAGGATTTTACTCAATTAAAAGTTGCCGTTGTTGGCGATGTAATGCTGGATACGTACTGGTGGGGAAATGTTGACCGCATTTCACCGGAAGCCCCTGTGCCGGTTGTTGCCGTAACTAAAAAAGAACAACGCATTGGCGGTGCCGGTAATGTGGCATTAAATATTGCATCACTTGGCGCAACAGTACACATGCTAAGTGTGTTGGGTAAAGATGAAGATGGAGAACAGTTGACCGGTTTATTGCTGCAAAACAATATCAATACTAAATACCTGGTGCAGAGTGAACAGCGCATTACCACCAACAAGATCCGCATTATAAGCCGCAACCAGCACATGATGCGGCTGGATGCCGAAATGGCCAATGATATGGCTGCTGATGATGATGACAGGTTACTGTATGCTTTCGAAAATTATATCAAAGCCGAAAATCCAAATATAGTTATACTGGAAGATTACAACAAAGGAGTGCTTACCGAAAATGTGATTAAACGAATTATTACGCTATGTAAAAAGCATCAGATACTTACAGCAGTTGATCCCAAACGAAAAAATTTCTTTGCTTATGAAGGGGTTGATATTTTTAAACCTAACCTTAAAGAAGTAAAAGATGGTTTGAATCTCATCAGGGATGAAATAAATATCAGCGTACTGAAGGATATGCATTTGCTGTTGCAGGAAAAACTTAAGCACCGCATTTCGCTTATCACATTATCTGAGAAAGGAGTTTTTTACCAGCAGGAAGGTGATGCATCCATCATACCAACACATATCCGTAGCGTTGCAGATGTAAGCGGCGCAGGCGATACAGTAATAGCCGTTGCTGCACTAGTTTTTGCCGCAACAGCCGATGCAAAGCTTATGGCCGAAATGGCCAATATTGCCGGAGGTTTGGTTTGTGAAGAAGTAGGTACGGTTGCCATAAATAAACAACTGCTGATTGAAGAGTGTAAAAAGTTATTGGGTTAATTTTTAAGCTGCTATTACATTTATTTTAGGATATCGGTTTTAAATTGTTAGGCCTCAGCCGACCTGTCGATGGTTGCAATTCTACGACCAGTTCAATAATCGTAGTAATATTTTGAACTTTAGAAAAATGGCAAATGATAAATAATTGAATATTTGGCAAATGACAAAGTTTAAAAAAGATATATTAGGGAGATTAGAACAACTAAAATCAAAAAAATTATTGAATGCTAAAACGAAGACATTCAATAAAACCTATCTTGGTTCTGTAAGTGAAGAAAATGGAGCAGAAATAAGTAAACTAAATGAATTTCAAATCGCATTTATTGACTTATTTGAGGATAAAAATATAGAGTTGGGCAAACTGTTTAGTGGAGTTTTGGAAAGTGAGATAAAACAGATTATAGAGCCCGAAAATTTGGAGAAAATCAATTTAGATGAGGATATTGGTTTCTATTGTTTAAAGGTTCCTCAAGAAGATGGTAACGACGAATGGACTATAGAATTAGCAACGAGTTTTGATGAAACAATTTTTCATTGCAATTTTACTGGTTGGGATTTCCACAGTCTCGATTTGACGCACTAAAGAACAGAACACAACAAGTTTTTGCAAAAGCGGAGCTGGACATTTTTACCTAAACAATGTAATCATCAGCAGGGTGCTCCGGCAACGCTTAACTTTTATTTTCCCGTTCTTTTTTCAGCCGCTCTCTTTTCTCCCCAATCTCAAGCAACCTTTTAAAGTTAATAAACAACTCAAAAAATATTTTTGCGGCCACAAAAATCAATATGAATATTTTGCCTGCACCAAAGCTTAAAAATATACTGCCCAGTATCACTACAAACTGCTGCACAAATATCCTCATGTAAGGTTCAAACATCAGCCTGCCCATGGAAATGGTTTTGTAATTACCTGTCATAAAGAATTCAAAGAAAGTTTGTACCGTGTAATAGGCAACAAATATTAGCAGCATTAATTTTCCGTTATCTCCCAACAGGCCCGGTATTTTTGAATAACCACCCAGGAACGAGTGGCCGGGTATCAATCCACTTACACTAAAGAACATCTGTGTTTGTATAAAAACAAAAAAGCCGTAGTGTATTATAAAAAAGAAAATAAAAAACCAACCGCTCTGCATGGTAGAAGAAGCTCCAACATTTTGCCAAACATCGGCCTTCTTTACAAACATCGTTACGCAAGCCATTTTAAATACATTTATCAAACCAATAATTACAGTCTCCAGACAATACACCAAAAATACTTCTGAAGCATTCCAGCCTTCAAACCAAACACAATACAATGGGATAAGATTTACAGCGATGAGCAGTAAATCACTAACAGATAATTTTCTTTTAAACATGAAATAAAATTGTAGATGGTTTATGCAGGGAAATTAGATATTTTTGAGCAACATTTAAATACCCACTAACACGTATGCAACAATTCTCATTGGCCATTCATGGCGGCGCCGGTACCATACTTAAAGAAGATATGACACCCGAACTGGAAAAAGCTTATATAACTGGTCTGGAAGATGCTTTGGCAGCAGGATTTGCTGTTTTGGAAGAAGGAGGCTCTGCAGTAAATGCAGTTAAAGCTTCTATTGTGGTATTGGAAGATAACCTGCTTTTTAATGCAGGGCGTGGTTCGGTTTTTACCAAAAAAGGCGTACAGGAAATGGATGCGGCCATCATGGATGGAAAAGATTTAACGGCAGGCTCGGTTGCTGGCATACGCAATGTACGCAACCCCATTGAACTGGCTACCGAAGTGATGCAGCATAGTAACCATGTTTTTTTAAGCGGCAAAGGAGCCAACGATTTTGCCATCAAGCAAGGCATAAAATTAGAACCCGATGAATATTTTTTCTCTCAGTTTCGCTACGATCAGTGGAAGGAGATAAGAGACAGCGATAATTATTCGCTTGATCATACACACAAAGGTGTGGAAGAATTGATGAAGGATAAAAAATTTGGAACCGTTGGTGCAGTTGCATGCGATATAAATGGAAATATTGCCGGCGCAACCAGCACCGGTGGTATGACAAATAAAAAATACGGCCGCATTGGTGATAGCCCCTTAATTGGAGCCGGTACTTATGCAAACAACGTAACCTGTGGCATAAGCTGTACCGGGCACGGAGAGCCATTCATTTGTGCAGTAGCAGCACACGATGTAAGCTGCCTGATGGAATACAAAGGCATGAGTTTGCAGGAAGCTATGCATGAAGTGGTACATGTAAAGCTGGTAAAAATGGATGGAGAGGGCGGTATGATTGGTGTGGATGCAAAAGGCAACGTATCTATGATATTTAACAGCGCAGGCATGTACCGGGGAATGAAGAATAGCGCAGGGGAAAAATTTATTGGAATTTATAAGGATTAAACTTTCAGCCTACGTGTCAGGCTACTAAGTGCGGTGTTACCAAAATAAAGGTACTTACCAGTGGCCAGACACGTGCCCCTGCCGACATGCTAATTTTATTTATAATTATAAATACTTGTCTGGCCACTTGTAAAAGATTTTTTTGCAAGCGTCTGTTTAGTGGCCTGACAAGCAAATACAACTCATGAAAAAATTTGCCGTAATAGTTGCAGGGGGAACCGGAACCCGCATGAACAATACAATACCCAAACAATTTTTATTATTGAAAGGGAAACCGGTTTTATACTATACCATTAACGCTTTTTTACAGGCTTACGAAGACCTGGCAATTATACTCGTTTTGCCCGAAGAGCATGTGGCTGCCGGGCAGGAAATTATTGATGCATTTTTTGATTACAACCGTATTAGCATAACAACAGGTGGCCGCACAAGATTTCACTCAGTACAAAACGGATTGCAATTTGTGCAGGATGAAGGAATTGTTTTTGTACATGATGCGGTGCGTTGTATGGTAAGTATTGACCTGATAAAAAGATGTTATGAAGCCGCCATTGAAACAGGTTCGGCCATACCGGTTATTGATTGTAAAGACAGTGTACGCATCATTACAGAAGATGGTAGCGATGCCCTGGACCGGTCAACTCTAAAACTGGTACAAACGCCACAAACATTCCACAGTAAAATTTTAATACCCGCTTACCAGATAGATTATAAAGATAAATTTACCGACGAAGCAACCGTGGTGGAAGCCTTTGGGTTAAAAGTACAACTGCTGCAGGGAGATGAAAATAATTTTAAAATTACCAGGCCGGTTGATTTAATTATGGCAGAGCAATTAATATCGGCAAACTGATCATTTCTTTAGCCACTTAACCACCCCTGGCAGCCTGTTTAATTTAATAGCACCGTATTTTTCTTCCCTGGCTCCAAAGCTGCTGTAAAAAAAAGCAAGGCTTGGTATATCGCTGCCTTCAAAATCAAGTAACAGGTTTTGTCCGGCATGGTCTTTTATAAAAGCATTTATAAGTGCATGAGATGCACCCAAGGTTTTTCCGTTGGGATGATTGCCCACCATAATGTAATAAGCCCTGCCATGCGAAAAGAAAAAAACGGCAGATGCCATTAACAGTTTTTCTTTTGTATAAACAGCGTAAGTTGTTGCTTTTGCATCTTTATAAAGAAAATGAAATAGTTTCTCAAACCTTATAAAATCATCATCAACTGCGGTACATGTACCGGCTTGTTCTTTTGCAAGTTTAATTACTGCTGTAATGCCAATATTTTTATCAATGTTTAACCCATACAGCTCACTCTTTTTAATGTTTCGTTTTATATTATCCCGGTAGGCTTTGTATAAAGATCCATAGTCAGCATCCAGGTACAAAACGTAATTCATCCTTTCGTGCAAATTAAAATCAGAAAGGTTAAAAAGATTACCGGGGTTAAAATAAATATCCCAATATTTAAATTTAGCGGGTATGGCTTTTAAAAATGCATCAATAGTTTCGGCAATTATAGATTTACCAAAAACACCCAGGCAGGCTGTAAATGCTGGCTGGTATAAATAATGAATGCTATATTTTTTGTTCCAGGTAAGCGGCATCACGGCTTCGTAATCGCCCAGCACCAGGGCATCCCAATGCTTTGCCATGGCATCTAAATAAAAAGAGTAGGCATATATCAAACCATTGTCTGCATTTTGTATGCAGGCATCCCATTTTGGTTTGTTTATCTGTTGATATGTGAGATAACTGATTTCCATTGTTAAAATGGAATTTGCGGAACCCATCTTTTAAGGTTGATGTTTTGCAGATCAATACTAAAAGCAATATTCTTTACAAACCTTTTTTCGGTGATGGTAGATTTAAAATAATCTTTGTATTCTTTGCTGTACAAAAGCGGAAAATAAATATTCAGCACATTTTTAAACAGCGACAACTGCAACCCTGCATCATAAACAAACCTGCCGGTGGTTGCATTCTTTTTCCAGGCATCGGCATAAGTGCCAATATCAAAAAATACTTTCAGGGGCAACTTAAAAGGCAGTACAGCCAATGGGTTTATAGCATTGGGGATTGTTGAAGTAAAGTTTGCTGCAACCAGCCAGTCATCCGTTTTACCTATTTTATTGCTCAGGTAATCGGTACGCACTTTAAAGCCTCCATCCCGTATCATAATCTGCTGGCTGCTGAATTTTTCAAACTCATTGCGACCAACAAAGTAATTGCTGTAAGTATAATCTTCATAACCTTTTGGGCCGGTCATATTTAAATGATAGCGGTCGGTTTCAAACTGTTTAATAAATGTTTTATCGCCCAGGTAAAAGAATTTACCGGCAAATAACCTCAGGTCCATACCTCCGCCTTTGGCATAATTAAAATAATAGTTACCAGTAAAGGCAACTCTGGCAAAACCTTCGCCCTGCTCTACCTGCAATGCCCCTTTGTATGGATATAATACCCGGTTGTTTTCAATAATAAACTGTAATTGGTTTACATACCTCGATTCTTTTGGGTAAGTAATTACATCAACCTGGTTAACCGTATCTCTTGTAAACAACAAGCCTTGTTCGCTGATTAAAAAAGTTTTCCATTGTATAAACTTAGTGATGGTACTCCTTGGATTTTTATTAGCAAAAGTATATTTAAGCTGAGGCACTATTTTTGAAAACCGCTGTGGATTTGTTGTATTGGTTGAATCGGTAAAATTATCGCCGGTAAATGTTGCGCCAGCCAATGCCACTTCCATTTTTTGCCCGTTATTACCGGGGTAAAGCGAATAACTTAACCGGCCAATGCCAATAACCTGTTTGCTTTTTGTAGCATACATAGGCGCTATCACAAACTGAAATTTATTTTGTGGTAAGGTGTAGTTGTGCAGCACCACGCCCAGCATCAGTTTATCATAAAAATTATAACCAATGGCAGGCGATGCAAAAATGTAATTGTGTTTATCGGTTTCTTTAAGGCTGAAGAATGAAGCAAAGCGGATGTCTTTTTTTACATTTGATTTTTTCAAATCGCCTTTTTTATTCAGCAACCCAAAAACTGCATCTACATTTTTGTCGCTTACTTCTTCCACCACTTTTTTAAAATCTTCGGGGTATGGATGTTTAAACTGCCAGCGTTTGTAATATTCTTGCATGCAATTATCAAATATTGTCTTACCCAATTCATCTTCCAGCAGCTTCATCCAGTCGCCGGTTTTAACATAAGTAACCATATTGTAATTGAAGGCTGTCATTTTTTCGGAACTGGTTTCAATGGGCTGGTCTTTTTTTATAGCAGTTACAGTCTGCAAGAATGTACGCTGAATATCATCCGGCAATCTTTTATTTATAAATGCAGATTTTGTTTGTATAATATCAATATTTGTATTGCCGTATTGCTGCAGGCTGTAGCGGTGATCATAATAGGTATTCATGCCCTCATCCATCCACGGATGTGTACGTTCGTTGGTTGCCAATATTGCTTCAAACCAGTTGTGGCCTACTTCGTGGTTAATTACAAAGTCAAGGTTTTTTACCGAGCCTCCATCATCCAATAATGTAATAGTTGGGTATTCCATGCCACCACCATTACCTCCATCAACAACAGTAACTACATTAAAAGGATATTCGCCCAGCCACCGGCTTTTGGTAAGTATGGCCCTTTTTATCATGGCAATACTATTACTCCAGGTTTCCTTGTTTTTGTAATAGTAAAAAGCCTGAGCAGTTATTATTTTACCAGAAGGTAATTTTAAAGTATCGGTTTTGTAAGTGTATGTTTTATCGGCAAACCAGGCAAAATCGTGCACGTTGTTTTGTATGTATTGCAGTGTTTTTGTTTTTGCCGAAGAAGGAACTTCATTTTCTATGGGTTTCTTTTTTTGTGCGAAGGTAGCGGGGCCCTGTGTTGTTTTTTTAGGTTGGCTGATGAATGGCTTTTTATTTTTCAGCCAGATTTTTTCTGATTCATTTTGCAGATCGCCTGTTGCAGCCACCACGTAATTCTCAGGTAATGTTATCTGCACGTCATAATTACCAAACTCGGCATAAAATTCTCCCTGGTCAAGGTAGGGCATGGGGTGCCAGCCTTTTCTATCGTACACGGCCGGTTTGGGATACCATTGCGTAATTTGATATGCCTGGTCAACATGTCCGCCTCTTGAAAAATTATAAGGCAGTTTTACATGAAAGGGTGTTTCAATTTTTGCATTGCTTTTTGGAGCAATTGGTTTTGGTAATAAAAGTTTGATGATATCCTGGTGTTGTGGATGGTCTTGTGTTTTTGCTACTTCGCCATTAACTTTAAAATCGAGCCGGTTTATATAGCCCCGCTTATCTGCATTGCTGAAATAAAAATCGGTGCTTCCGTTTTCGAGGTCCTGGTCGGTAAAAGCGGTCTTGTCATTTTTAAACGCATTGGGCCAAAGATGAAACCAAATGAAGTAAAGTGTATCTGGCGAGTTGTTGTAATAATCCATCTTTACAAAACCATCCAGCGTATTTTCAACATCATTGAGCGTAACATCAATTTTGTAATTAACCTGTTGCTGCCAGTAGTTAGGGAACTGGCAATAGGCAATTGGTAATAGGCAATAAGTAAAAACAAAAAGCGATATTTTTTTCAAAACGAAATAGTTTTATCAAAAATAATTAAAATAGAGAACTACCTATAATATAAACAACCCCAGTCCATAATTCCCCATCCCCAATTCCCAATCCCTACTTCCCTTTTCCCGACAGTATAATACGAATTGTATGCAGCATGATCTTAAAATCCAATGCCAGCGAAACGTTTTCAATATACATCAGATCGTAGGGCATCCGTTCAATCATTTCTTCCAAAGTTTCGGCATAACCAAATTTAACCATACCCCAACTGCTTAAGCCCGGCTTTACTTTAAACAGGAATTTATATTCGGGATGCAGTTGCAATATCTGATCTATATAAAATTTTCTTTCGGGCCTTGGGCCCACCAGGCTCATTTCGCCTTTAATAATATTCCAAAGCTGCGGCAGTTCATCCAGCCGCCATTTGCGCATTTTTTTGCCCCAGGGAGTAATACGTGGGTCGTGATTGCTGCTCAGCTCGGGACCGTTCTTTTCTGCATTGGGTATCATGCTTCTGAATTTGATCATGGTAAAGGGATGCCCTTTATAACCAATACGTTCCTGTAAGTAAAAAAGGTCTCCTTTGGATGATAATTTTACCCTGATGGCTGTGTATATGAACAACGGAATAAGAAGTATTATACCAAGTATGCCGGCGGCAATATCAAGCAACCTTTTAAAATGTTGTTGCCAGGTCGGCATTAAACCCGATTGTAGTTCTATGAGTGGAACACCCAGTACATTATTTGTTTTAACAGAGCCGCTGATGATATCTACTGTATCGGCAGTTAATTTTATGTTTACTGCTGTATCACTTAATTGATGTAATATTTTCTCCAGTTGGCCCCTTTCTTTTTTCTCTACAGCAATAATTACTTCTTCAATTTTATTACTGCGGATGATAGCAGCCGCATCGGCCACATTGCCAAGCTTAACAATGCCGGGCGGTAAAGCAAATCCGTTATTACCATTCGTGTTGGCAAAGCCCGCAATACGGTAACCTGTTTTTTCTTTATTGTTGTTAATGGCATTATATAAATTAATGGCATTGCTGCTGCTGCCTAAAATAAGTGTGTTAAAAAAAACAGACCCCTTGTTGAGTTGTTTTTTTGCCCGATTTAAAAAGAAGAGCCTGATGCAAAAGGTAAATAATGTTTGTAAAAGCCAGAGCGAAATAAATTCTTTGTAATAAATAGTGTAATCGCCGGTAACATCATACAATAAAAATAAAAAGAGGATACAGATACTTGCAAAGAAAGTATAGATAACGGTATTGAAAAATTCTGACAGTCTTGATTTGTGATACAAATTGCTGTAACTGCCAACCAGGTAATAAACCATTAGCCAGAGAAGCGGAAAAACGGCTATGCCAATATAAAACCTGGGGCCAACTACAACTGCTTCTTCAATAATATATTTTCTTGCAAAATAAAAACTTACCCAGGAGAGGATGGCTGCTACACAATCGCCTGTTGCATACAAGCTGATATGTATTCTGGGTTGGTTCAACGAGTCAGATTCTGATTAATGTAAAATAAATTTCTCTTATCAATGATTGCTGGCATTACCGATCTTTTCCAGTATCTGGTGAGCCACTTCCATTGCACGAAACCCGTCAAGTACACTAACGGGCGTTTCTGTATTATGTATGATTGCATCCCTGAATGCTTCCAGTTCCATCTTAATGGCATTTACATCCTGCACCGGCGGATTGGCAATAGCCACTGTTTTTTTACCGCTGTTGGTTTCAATATCAAAAGTAAAAACATTGCTATCGCCGGGTATATTCAAACGGATGATTTCTGTTTTCTTTTCCAGAAAATCGATACCAATGTAGGCATCTTTCTGAAACAGGCGCATCTTTCGCATTTTCTTCATGGAGATACGGCTGCTGGTAAGATTAGCTACACAGCCATTATCAAACTCTATGCGTACGTTTGCAATATCAGGCGTATCGCTCATTACAGCAACACCGTTTGCACTGATATAATTTACATTGCTTTTTACCAGGTTTAAAATAATATCAATGTCGTGTATCATCAAATCCAGTACTACACTAACATCGGTACCACGTGGGTTAAACTGTGCCAGGCGATGCACTTCTATAAACATAGGTTGCAGCACCTGATTTTTTAAAGCCAGAAAAGCAGGGTTAAATCTTTCAACATGCCCTACCTGAAATTTAATATTGGCTTCTCTGGCAAGTTTTACCAATTCCTTTGCTTCGTTCATGGTATTGGCCAGAGGCTTCTCTACAAAAACGTGCTTTCCTTTTTTTATAGCCAGTTCGCATAACTCAAAATGGCTGGTAGTTGGTGCTACAATATCGACGGCATCGCTGGCGTCAATCAGTGTTTCTGCATTTTCAAAACGCGGTAGGCCGTATTTTTGAGCAACTTGTGCTGCATTGGCATCGTCGGTGTCAACAAAGCCAATCAATTGAACAGCTTCAATTTCGGCCCAGTTATTTAAGTGGAATTTGCCCAGATGCCCTGCACCGATAATGCCTACTTTCAGCATAAATAATTTGTATAAAAAATGATCTTAAAATTTTTTAAATCCAGATATTGATCGGGGAAAATTTATACGCTTAAGCCCCTTCAGGAATTATAGCTGTTTCTTCCCAAAATCCCATTTTTCCGAATTTTTCAATGCGTTCTTCAACTCTTTTAGCAGGGTCAATTTTCTTTAACTCTTGTATTACCGGCAGCAGGTAATCTTTTAAAATATCGGCAGCCAGTTGGTAATCCCAGTGGGCGCCACCTAAAGGTTCTTTAATAACGCCATCAACCAAACCAAAGCCCAGCATATCTTCACCGGTAAGCCGCAATTGTTCAGCAGCGGTTTCTTTTTTATCCCAGGTGCGCCATAAAATGCTGCTGCAGCTTTCGGGCGATATTACGGTGTACCAGGTATTTTCAAGCATAAAAACTTTATCGCCAACGCCAATGCCTAATGCGCCACCACTGGCACCTTCGCCAATAATAACGCAAATTACAGGTACTTTAAGCCTGATCATTTCATAAATATTTCGGGCTATTGCTTCTCCCTGTCCTCTTTCTTCGGCCTCCAGGCCGGGAAAGGCGCCGGGTGTATCAATTAAAGTAATAACCGGTTTATTAAATTTTTCAGCAAGTTTCATTAGCCTCAGCGCTTTTCTGTAGCCTTCTGGGTTTGCCATACCAAAGTTGCGCATCTGTCTGGTTTTTGTGTTGGCGCCTTTTTGCTGGCCTATTACCATCACTGTTTCTTCACCCAGTTGAGCAAAACCTCCCACCATAGCTTTATCATCTTTTACATTGCGGTCGCCATGGAGTTCAATAAAATTGGTGCACATGTTAGCAATGTACTTGAGTGTGTAAGGCCTGTCGGGGTGGCGGCTAAGTTGTACTTTTTGCCAGGGTGTAACATTGGCAGTAAGGTGCTTTTTGGTTTCCTCAATGCGCTCTTCCAGCATAGCAATAGCGCCGCTCATATTCGTTTTCGACTTTTCTGAAGTTATTTTCAGTTGTTCAATCTGGTCGTATAGTTCTTTGATAGGTTTTTCAAAGTCGAGAAACTGTCGTTTTTTTAATTCGATCATGTACTAAATTTAGAATTTAAATTAACAATTAATTGTTATTTGATTTGAAAGAAACTGTAAGATAGTTTGTAAAAATAGGGCTTACAATTTTTTTATAAAAGTTTTGGAATGGAAACTTAAGAAACATATCTTTGCCGTCCTTAAAAAAAGGGTGGCTTTATATAGATAAAGTTCAATTTTTTGGATCGGTAGTTCAGTTGGTTAGAATGCTGCCCTGTCACGGCAGAGGTCGCGGGTTCGAGTCCCGTCCGGTCCGCTT